>ERZ808246.74-NODE-74-length-82849-cov-7.152753_pt1 | contig 82849 bp, 67 predicted proteins | sample MGYA00521083_ERZ808246 | MGnify/ENA primary metagenome ERZ808246 (study PRJEB31516, sample SAMN03275577) | gut metagenome | biome: mammalia-associated habitat; material: feces | host: Papio cynocephalus | place: Kenya | collected 2012-07-07 ... | reverse complement strand
AGCGGAGAAAAGTGGCGTATGAAATACGAACATATAAAAATAAATGTGAGAAAAAATAAAACATATTCTTAATATTATGACTGTTTCGTACAATTGGCTTAAGGATTACATAAAGTGCGGTCTTTCGCCGGAAGAGGTTGCCGCGGCGCTTACTTCCATCGGGCTTGAAGTGGATTCCGTTGAGACTGTCGAGGAAATTCCCGGCGGGCTTGCCGGTGTGGTGGTAGCCGAGGTCGTTGAATGCGTGGAGCATCCGGATTCGGATCATCTCCACATTACAAAGGTCAATGCAGGGGGACCTGAGCTGCTTCAGGTCGTATGCGGCGCTCCGAACGTGGCTGCGGGTGAGAAGGTGCTTCTTGCCACCATCGGCACCGTTCTCGGGGAGGACTTCAAGATAAAGAAGTCGAAAATTCGCGGAGTCGAGTCTTTCGGAATGCTCTGCGCCGAGGACGAACTCGGAATCGGCGAGTCGCACGACGGCATCATGATTCTTGACCCGTCAGCCGTTCCGGGAACTCCTGCCAAGGATTACCTTCATCTCGCGACGGACACAGTCATAGAAATCGGGCTCACTGCAAACCGCGTCGATGCCGCATCTCACATAGGTGTCGCCCGCGACCTCTACGCATATCTGAAACACAACAATATCCCGTGCGAACTCTGCATCCCTGACGTCTCCGCTTTCAACGAACCGGTCTCGGATGAGGGGGCTATCCCGGTGGAGGTCATCGCGAAGACCGACGCCCCGAGATATTTCGGCGCTACACTGCGCGGTGCCAAGGTTGGTCCGTCGCCTGAATGGCTTCAGAAAAAGCTCCTGTCCGTCGGCCTGCGTCCTATCGACAATGTTGTGGATGTCAGCAACTTCATACTCATGGAACTCGGTCAGCCGCTCCACACCTTTGACGCGGCGAAGATTTCCGGAGGAAAGGTCATAGTCCGCGACGCCAATGATGGCGAGAAGCTTGTCACACTCGACGGAGTGGAGCGCGAACTCAATCCTGCCGACCTCGTGATTGCGGACGAAAAGGGCGCGATGTGCCTTGCCGGCGTGTTCGGCGGAGCTGATTCCGGAATTTCGGAGACCACGAAGGACATATTCCTCGAAATCGCATATTTCAACCCTGTCACCATCAGAAAGACTTCAAAACGTCACACCCTCAAGACAGATGCGTCGTTCCGCTACGAAAGGGGCTGCGACCCTCTCGCCCTTGAATATGCCGCAAAGCGTGCAGTGCTTCTTCTTCAGGAACTTACTGGAGCGCATCTTGACGGAAAGATTCAGCGCGTGGAGTCCGCTCAGTTCGCCCGCAAGCAGGTTGAACTGGACTATGACCGCATCGAGAATTTCGTCGGCAAGAAGATAGGCCATGACACGATAGAGGAAATCCTGAAGAATCTTGGTTACGAATTTATCGAAAAAAAGGAAAACGGGGCGCTCGTCGGCGTTCCGACATATATGATTGACGTCTACAGGGAATGCGACGTTGTCGAGGAAATACTCCGTATATATGGATATAACAACATCGAGCTTCCGAAGGCAATGAGGATGTCGGTGAATCCGAGCGAGAAACCGGAGCCCGAGATTGTCCGCAACACCATATCCGACTGGCTCGCGGCGAACGGGTTTGTCGAGACCATGAACAATTCGCTCACGAAGAGCGAATATTACTCGAAGCTCACGACCTTCCCGGAGGAACGCTGTGTACGCGTGCTCAATCCGCTCAGCTCTGACCTTAACGTGATGCGCCAGACGTTGATACTCAATGGACTGGAGGTGATTGCCTACAATATAAACCGACAGATGACAAACCTCCGTATCTTTGAATACGGCTCTGTCTATTCTCTGAAGAACATCACCGAAGTACCGACTTTGGGCGACATAGACGAGCACCAGTGCTATGCGATGTTCATTTCGGGGACTCCGGAGAAATCATGGAGAACCGATTCCGGAAAGGGCAGCTTTTTCCAGCTCAAAGGCTATGTGGAAGCGCTTCTGAAGCGTTTCGGCGCGGATCTCTACCAGATGGAGACGGCCGATGCGCCTGCTGATATCTTCTCTGACGGACAGACATATCTGCTTCCGGGCAGCCACCGTCAGCTCGCGGTTCTTGGCGTGGTCGCACAGCCTCTTCTTCGGAAGTTCGGCATCAGGCAGCCTGTTTTCGCCGCCGAAATTAACTGGCCTGTCCTCTTTGAACTCGTGAAGAGAGATAAAATCAGCTACAGGGAACTTCCTAAGTATCCGGAAGTTCGCCGTGACCTCGCGCTTCTGCTCGACGAGAACGTCAGCTTTGCCGACCTTCGCCGGACAGCGTACAGGGCCGGCAAGAAGATGCTGAAGAGCGTTTCGCTCTTCGATGTCTACAAGGGAGACAAGATTCCTCAGGGCAAGAAGCAGTATGCACTGAGCTTCGTGCTTCAGGACCTTGACAAGACCCTCACGGACGCGGATGTCGAGAGAATCATGCAGAAGCTGCTCTCTTCATTCCAGAATGAGAACGGCGCGACGCTGAGATAGTGCGGTGAAGAGGTCTCCGGCATATATCGTTGTCCTGACGCTTGTCGTCGGGTTCTCACTCGCTTCCTGCGGGAAGAAGGAGCGCGTCATCCCGAAGGAGAAGATGTCGGAGATATATGCCGAGATGTACGTTCTTGACCAATGGCTCGACGACAACCGCTCGCTCAGGCGTGAGGCTGACACTTCGTTGGTGTATGCTCCTGTGCTTGAGAAATATGGATATACCTACGATGATTATCTGAACAGCGTCGATGTCTACATGAGGGATCCTGCACGCTATTCGAGGATTCTGCGCAGGACTTCTGAGATTCTGAACGGCAGGCTCACGGATCTCAAGGCCGAGAAGAATGCGCGTGAGGAGGCTCTGAGGGAGAGCAGAAGACTCGATTCGCTCAGGAATCTTGTACGTCTGAACGTGGATTCGCTGATGCGTTGCATGATAAGGAGCACCCCTTCTGACAGCCTGGTCGTCGGACTGGATTCTCTCGGATTCATGGATTTCCGTTTCGTAAGGACATGCGACACGACTTATGACGGTCCTGCGATGCTTGTCATTCGTGACACGCTTGCAGCGGCTTCAGACAGTCTTTCCATTGCTCCGGACAGTTTCGGTGTCGCCGCCCCGCCGGATTCCTCAAAGGAAACGCCGCGGTCCGACACCATTAAAACCGGCGGAAAAGAGAAGTCCGGGATGTCGAGGAAAACAGATGTTGAACCTGTCAAGGCTGAGCTGAACCAATCCCGCGAACTGAAACTTATAGAAGAACAGCCGGCAGCCGGCAAGGCAAGGATGCGGAAGTTCCTTCCTTCCCGAGACACATCGGCAAGATTAAGGTGATGCTGCATTTTGACAACATAGTATACGGACCTGTACACAGCAGGCGTCTCGGCTCGTCGCTTGGAGTGAACATCCTTCCGGCAGTTGGGAAGTTGTGCAATTTCGACTGCATATACTGCGAGTGCGGGTGGAACCGTGACGGCATATCCAACGGAGTGTTCCCGTCCGTGAACGCCTTTGAGACTGCTCTGCGCACGGCTTTGGAAAAGATTGCGAAGGACGGCGCTCCTTTGGACTCGATAACGTTTTCCGGGAACGGAGAACCGACCCTGAATCCGCATTTTCCCGAGATCCTTGACATCGCAATAGCCTTGCGGGACGAATATGTCCCGACGGCGAAAGTCACCGTCCTCTCGAATGCGACGACCTGCGGTAGGCCTGCCGTGCTTGCCGCGCTGAAGAAGGCGGATAACCCGGTGATGAAAATTGATGCCCCGACAAACGAACTTGCCGGCCACATAAACAAGCCGTCCTGCATCTATGACCTCGATACGGTAGTGGACAACCTCATGGCATTCGACGGCGATTTCATTCTCCAGACGATGTTCCTTCGTTCCGATGATTTTGATTCGGCATCTCCGGAGGTCCTCTCCAGATGGACGGATATTGTCAGAAAGCTTCATCCTCGGGAAATCATGGCATATTCCATAGACCGCGAGACTCCGCAGAAGGCTCTCCGCAAATATTCATACGATGAAATATCCTCATTCGTGAAACCTCTTGTCGACGAAGGGTTCATTGTACAGGTCAAGGCCTGAAACGCTTGGATATGATTACGCATCTTTATAGTAATCTGAAAACTCATAAATAAAATATAAATGGTAAACTATCTCGAAAAATACGGATACTGTCCGAAGACAGCGGAAATTGACGGGGCCATCGCCAATATTTCCGCGAATGTCGACGGGTTTCTGACAGAGGACATTCTCAAGAAATGTTTCTCGATGCTTGACCTTACTTCTCTCAAGACCAATGACACGGAGGCTTCAGTCTCGGCGCTTGTCGAGAAGGTGAACGCTTTTCCTGCAAGCTATCCCGGCTGGCCATATCCGGCTTCCGTATGCGTGTATCCTAATTTCGCGTCGACGGTGCGTGACTGTCGGAAGGGTGACTTCCACATAACTGTGGTCTCGGCCTGTTTCCCGTCTTCACAGAGTTTTCTCGAAGTGAAGCTTCTCGAATGCGCCAAGGCCGTTGAGAACGGAGCCGATGAAGTGGATATCGTTCTCTCTCTCAATGCTTTCCTTGCCGGAGATTATGAAAGGGCCTCGGAAGAAATCCGCGCCGTGAGAAAGTGCATAGACGAGGTGGCCGAGAAACAGGGACGCGAGGTGCACCTTAAGGTCATTCTTGAGACCGGGCTTCTCGTTTCTGCCGAGAACATCGCGAATGCCTCGTTCCTCGCCATGGAGGCCGGTGCCGACTTCATCAAGACCTCGACAGGTAAGGTGGACGTGAATGCCACTCCGATGGCCGCGTTCGTGATGTGCCAGTGCATCGCGAAATTCCATGAGAAGACAGGAAAAAAGGTCGGATTCAAGCCTGCCGGCGGAATTTCTTCCGCAAAAGACGCTATTTGTTATTATTTGATCGTGTCAGCGGTTCTTGGCAAGGACTGGCTCAACAAGGATCTGTTCAGATTTGGCGTCAGCCGCGTTGCAAACAGCATTTTGTCTGTTGCAGAGCAGAAGACAGTTGCATATTTTTAATTGAAAGTTTGCGCGAACTTTTAAGAAAATAAACAGAAAAATAGCCCTCAGAATGCTCTGTGTGGCCTGTTTTGAAGATTAGCCGCTGAATGTTTCATTCAACGGCTAATTGCATTTAGCTTTGCCCCGAAATTTTAAAAACGATATGCTATGAAACGTTTTCTATTGCTTTTCGGGGCTGCTGTGACATTATTGTCCTGCGAAAGAGTTGACCTCGGAAACGGCGACAGCTCCGCCGTCCGATATGGGGATGATCTGTCTCACGATGCCATCGTTCTCGGGCGTCAGTTGGATGATCCGTACAAGACCGAGAATGTGACGAAGGCGCTTGCCGCCCTTTATCCGACCAAGGCCGACCGCGTGAATGTCGAGACCACGGACTATTATGTCCGTTTCCTTCCTGCCGACCAGGATGAATTTGATTATCTGAAGTCTCTTGGCATCGAACTTTTGGATCACCCTGTTGATTATGAAATCGTGAAGGAGGGCGACTGGTATCACGACCCTTCTGTCGAGGACGAGGACATTACCTGGCAGTATGCCGTGGTGCCGAAGGACTTCGACTTTCCGGATGTGAAGTACCAGATTCTGCACGAATGCTACATCGCCGCGCATGATTCATCGACCAAGGCCGGGGACGGAATCGACTGGGACGCTGTGGAACGCAAGTCTTACGAACTCACAGGCAATGCTGGCATGCTTGCGGAGACGGGGACTGCCACAAAGGGCGGCCGTGTCACCCCGTCCGGAAGGCTGACCATTGTGGACAACAACGCCAATGGCGGCAAGCCGTTCGGAATAGCCGGAGTCAGGGTGAGCTGCAACGCATTTGTGAAATTCGCGCATGCCTATACGGACAGGGACGGCTACTACACGATGAACAAGGAGTTTTCCTCGAAGATTCGCTACCGCATCGTGTTCAAGAACGAGAAGAACTTTGCCATAGGTCTCAATCTGATACTTGTTCCGGCGTCAGTTTCCACTCTCGGCAAGGCCGAACCGGACGGAATAAGCATGACCGTCACTAAGGACTCGGACGACAAGCTGTTCCGAAGATGCGTCGTCAACAATGCCGTATATGACTACATAGGACGCTGCGACAGGAAGGACATGAACATCAGCGAGCCTCCGAAAGACCTGCGGATATGGCTTCTTGCCGATCTTGAGGCGAGCAGCACTCCGATGATACACCAGGGCGCGGTGGTCAGCCATCCTCTTATCTCTGGGTTCCTCGGCCCGTATGCGCTTTTAGTCAAGCTGTTCGCGCCGGACATCACGCTCGGACTGTCGGGAAAGAACGACTACAAGTCCATATACAACGTCGTGAACCACGAGCTTGCCCATGCAAGCCACTATTCCAAGGTCGGCAACAGTTACTGGAACAAGTATGTCGAGTACATCCTCACGTCCTTCGTGGCGAGCGGTTCGACCTACGGCACGGGGAAGGAGGACGGCGCCGGCTACTGCGAAGTCGGCGAGATGTGGGCCTATTATCTCCAGAGCCTGATGCAGAAGGACCGTTACAGCGGACGCCTGTCCGACGCAGGTGAATACTACTGGTTCAAACCTCAGATTCTGAAATATATCGGCGAGCGCGGCGTGACCCGAGGAAGCATCTTCACCTCTTTGAACGGTGACACGACGTCTCTCGCGGCGTTCAAGGCCTCCCTGATAAAGACCTGCCCGAACAGGCGGAGTGTGATAGAGCAGGCTTTCGCCCGGTATGCAAAGGAGTAGCCCGGTCATGAGGTACTGCAAATTTCTGCGCTGTGCCGTGGCAGCGGCATTTCTGACGACGGTCACGGTGACAGGTGCCATGGCACAGCGCTTCAACATATCAACGAATCTCATGGAATACGCCAATCTCGGCACGCTCAATCTGGATCTCTCCTGTGGAGTGGCGAGGAACTGGTCTGTCGGCGCTGGAGTCCGCTACAATCCGTTCAGCTTCGAGTCCGGAAGACGCGGCGTGTTCTACAACCGTCAGCAGTCGTATTCTGTAGGCGCACGCTACTGGCTGTGGCACATAAACACAGGCTGGTGGTTCGGAAGCAAGCTCCGTTTTCAGGAATACAGCTCCGGAGGGCTGTTCTCTGACGGCTCCGAGGAGGGCAACCGCTACGGGATCGGGATGTACGCCGGATATTCCTACATGCTCTTTCCCCATTTCAACCTTGAGTTCGGTCTCGGGATGTGGGGCGGAGGAGGCTCCTACCGAAGCTATTCCTGCCCTGTCTGCGGAATCACCGTCGGGGAAGGGAGCAAGACGTTCATACTTCCGGATGACGTCATGATAGCGCTTGTGTATGTGTTCTGAAGAATGCCTGAATATGAAGAAGATATGCTTGGGCGGACTGTACGCAGTTGTGCTCTTGGCCTCTGCCGCTCTTTATCCATCCTGCTCTCCTGCGCATAAGGCACGGACGCTGTTTGAAAAAGGCGTGGTGGCTGACATCGGCATTCCTGACAGTCCGGCCGATCTTTCTGAAGAGCCTGAGCCTCAGGTTCCCGTGGACGCAGAAAGGGAACCGGGAGAGCCATTGATAATGAATGCGATACGGGATGACGAAACTGGCGAGATGGTCGCGACCGACATCCTCTCGGCATCAAAGGTGGTGGCGCGTTTCAACCATGTTTCTGAAAGGCTCGGAAATGTCAGCATCTGCTTTGACATAATGGTTCCGGCCGCGCTGCTGGATTCGGATTGGCAGCTGAGGTTCGCTCCCGTTATGGAGATTGCCGGGGAACACCGTCCTTTGGAACCGGTCAATGTCACCGGTGCAGGCTATCGTGACCGTCAGCTGCGCGGCTATCAGCGCTATCGCGAGTTCCTTGCCTCCATTGTAACGGACACGACTGATCTCGTGATGATGCGTCAGCTTGAACTGTTCCTCGCGAGGTACTATCCAGAGACCTATGCAATGAAAAGAGACTCGTCATTGGTGCCGGCACCGGATGCGGAGAATCTGTTCGGCGTGACGCAGAGAGACGCTGTGGCCCATTATTCCAAGACGCTGAAACACTACATCAACGACAGGAAGAAAAGAAACCGCGACAAGATGTTCCGCAAGTACGTGAAGTCTCCGATAGATTCGGCTGGCCTCCGTCTTGACACGGTTCTGCGCGCGTCAAACGGCGATTTCATCTACCGATATGCCCAGTCTTTCCGCTCCTTGCCCAAATTGAAGAAGGTGGTCGTGAACATGACAGGCAGCGTCTGGCGCTTCGGCGAATACATCTGCGATTTTCCTTCTCCCGACAGTCTTGAGTTTTACATAAGCTCACTCTCGTCCCTCGCAGATGACTCTCCGCACTACAGGATGGTGATTCGGGAACGTGTCGTGCGTGACAACACCTTGGCACTCATAGATTTTGCCGCAGGAAAATCCGATGTTGACACTTCTCGTGGACGCAATTCGGAGGAACTTGCAAGGGTTCGCAAATGCATAGGGGACGTGTTTGATCGCGATGAACTGGAACTTGACTCATTAGTTGTCACGGCGGCATGTTCTCCGGAGGGTGGCTGGAAAGCGAATGCGGCTCTTTCGCGGGCAAGGTCGGAGGCCGTGCGTGACTGCATAGCTGAGCTGTTCGAGTACGGGGCAGACTCGCTGCTGCGGACTTCCTGCCTTCCGGAGGATTGGGGACGGCTCTCAGCCATGATGGATTCGGACAGCCTTGTCTCGGAACCCTCCAGACGCTTTTATCGGGAGACTATCCTGTCGGTTTCAGATCCGGATGCCCGTGAACTGCGCCTGAGGAAAATGCCGGAGTACAACTATGTAAGGGAGAGTCTCTATCCCAAGTTGAGGACTGTCCGGTTCGACTTTCACCTGCATCGCCGTGGTATGGTCAAGGACACCGTGCACACTACGGAAATAGACACAGCCTACATGAGCGGGGTAGAGGCTCTGAAACAGCTCGACTATCCGTCTGCGGTGGGGCTCCTGCGTCCATACAGGGACTACAATTCCGCTCTCGCGTTCGCCTCTGCCGGCTACGACCATTCCTCGTGGGATGTGCTGAAGGATCTTCCGGACAATTCCGCCAAAATGTGCTATCTCAAGGCTCTGGTCTTGTCCCGCCTCGGAATGCGGGAAGAAGCTCGCCGCAAATTTGCGGCCGCCCTTGAACTGGATCCGTCAATGCGTTACCGGGCCAATCTTGATCCGGAAATGGAACAGGTTCTGAAAAATGTCAAAACAAAATAATTAAAAGTCTATGAAATCACAGATTATATTTTCCGCGGCTGTTGCCGCAACTCTCATGACGGCGTGCTGCAAGTCCGTCGAAGTACATGACCCCGAAGAGATTCAGCCGCAGGAAATGGCGGAGCTCCTTGTCAACATACCTCTTGAAACGCAGACGAAAGCTTCGGGTACGGGCTCGGAGGCAGACGAGAAGACACTGTCGTCCGTACAGGTTTTCGTGTTCAATGCCTCAGGCGTTCTGGAAGCATACAAGACCGGGACGACGGGCAGTCTCGACTTGTCCTGCACCAAAGGCAAGAAAACTGTTGCCGCGCTCGTGAACGCCCCGGAAGCCGGAGGTGTGAAGACGCTTGAGGAACTGCGCGGCATGACCACCCTGCTTTCGGACAACGGCCGAAAGGCTTTCGTGATGTACGGTCAGACGGCGGTTTCGGTCAATGCCGCAAGCGTCGCAGTGACCATCGAGGTTCACAGATTTGCCGCAAAGATTGTCATCAGAAAGATTACCAACAGGATGGAACTGCCCCAATATCAGTCATCCCCTATTGAGGTGAAGAGCCTCTATCTGATAAATGTCGCGGGAGATGCCCTGCTTTCAAAGTTTTCCGGACCCTCACTCTGGCTTAACAAGGGTGTGAATGAGGCGTCCGCCGACTGCCTTTATTATGAGAAAACGACCTCGCTCCCGATCGCATTCGGCTCATCGGACGCGGCTGCCCACCATTTCTACTGCTATCCTAACCCGGTTTCTGCCGACTCGTCTTCCGCAGAATGGGTTCCCCGTCACACGCGGCTCATTGTCGAGGCTGGCATTGGCGGGAATGTCTACTACTATCCTGTAACTCTTCCGGTAATAAACGGCAATACGGTATATACCATAAACGAACTGACGATAACGCGGCTCGGAGCGGCCACCCCGGATGTCGACTCTGTCATCGGCAGCGCCAGTTTCAGAATAACCGTGACTCCGTGGAAGAATGAAACTGTCCAGTCCGTGACGATATGATTACGTTGTCCGCATTGAATTCAGGTACAGTAAAGCGGCTGGCCGCTGCAGTGTCGGCCGCATTACTGCTTCTGTCCTGTTCGATAAAGGAAAACAGGAGTGATTGCCCGTGCCTGCTCCGACTTGAGTTTCCGGAGGATGACGTGTCCGGAACAGAAGACCGCGCGATTCTGTCTGTCCGGGATGAAGGTGGCTTTTCGTATACCGACACACTTGTCCTCGGCGAGATTGGCGGGGCGTATGAATTGCGGGTTCCGCGGACCGGTGTGCAGGTCAATCTGTGGTCGGAGGAAGCCTCGGGTTTTGTGGGGAACGACGGACTCGTGATACCTTTGGGCGACGACTGCCCGTATGTGCGGATGTTCTCTTCCTCCGTTGACACAGACTGCGAGACCTGCACCGAGACAGTCCGGCTTGCCAAGAATTATTGCCGGCTGACGGTAATGATGGACGAGAGCGACATGGACTGGCCGTTTGAACTTAATGTCTGCGGGAACATAGACGGATACCGCATCGACGGAAGTCCGCGTCGTGGTGTGTTCAGCCATTATCTCGTGCCCTCTGCGGATGCGGCTTCCGGCGGCAACTCCGGAGCTGAGCTTGTCCGTGAACTCTCACTTCCGCGTCAGACTGATTCTTCACTCAGGTTGTCTGTGATGGAGGACTTTACCTCACTGAAGACCTTCGCCCTCGGAAACTACATCAACCAATGCGGCTATGACTGGACGGCGGCTGACCTTCAGGACATAGTCGTGAGGATAGATTATGCCTGCACGAAGCTCAACATAGCCGTTGGCGCCTGGGAACATAGTTATGATGTCGACATCGAATTCTGAAGGCGGATAGTCTCGAAAGGCGTGTCCATCAAAATATTTTGTCTTTATTTCGCTCCATTGGTTCGGAATATGAAAAGTTTTTGTAACTTTGCACTCCATTCTGAGCGCGGGTGGCGAAATTGGTAGACGCGCTACTCTCAGAAGGTAGTGCCAGCAATGGCGTGCCAGTTCGACTCTGGTCTCGCGCACTGGACAAGGAGACGGATCATTGGAGGTCCGTCTCCTTTTTCTTTCCATCTTTTTCATTCTTTTCGGTCTATATTCCTTTTTTTTTATACCTTTGCAGCCCGAAAATTATAGCAGATAACATATGGAAATCAGGAACATCGCAATCATCGCCCACGTCGACCACGGCAAGACCACCCTCGTGGACAGGATGATCTATCAGGCGAAATTGGTAAGGGGGCAGGAGAATCTTGGAGAGCTGATTCTCGACAACAATGACCTCGAAAGGGAACGCGGCATCACAATTCTTGCGAAGAATGTATCCGTCATTTATAAGGGGGTTAAAATCAACATTATAGACACTCCGGGGCACAGCGATTTCGGCGGAGAGGTCGAGCGCGTGCTGAACATGGCGGACGGCGTGCTTCTTTTGGTCGACGCGTTTGAGGGCTGCATGCCTCAGACTCGGTTCGTTCTTCAGAAGGCCATCGAGATGGGAAAGAAACCGGTTGTCGTCATCAATAAGGTGGACAAGCTGAACTGCCGTCCCGAAGAGGTTCAGGAGGAGGTCTTTGACCTTATGTGCCAGCTGAACGCCACTGATGACCAGCTTGATTTCAAGACTGTCTATGGAAGTGCCAAGCAGGGCTGGATGTCATACGACTGGAGAAAGCCGACTACCGACATCACCCCTCTGCTTGACACCATACTTGAAGCGATCCCCGCGCCCGAAGTCAGGGAGGGCACGCCTCAGCTGCTGATTTCTTCCTTGGAATATTCCCCATACGTCGGGCGTATCGCCATCGGAAGGGTGACACGTGGGGAACTCAAGGCCGGAATGAACATAAGCCTCTGCAAGAGATATGGCATCATACAGAAGCAGAAAATAAAGGATCTGATGGTCTTCTCCGGACTGGGAAAGACCAAGGTGGACAGTGTGCAGTGCGGTGACATCTGTGCGGTCGTCGGAATAGACGGGTTCGAAATCGGAGACACCATCGCCGACTACGACAATCCGGAGCCGCTTCCTCCTATCGCTGTGGACGAGCCTACCATGAGCATGCTCTTCTGCATCAACAACTCTCCGTTCTTCGGGCGTGAGGGCAAGTTCGTCACCTCCCGCCACCTCAAGGAACGTCTTGAGAAGGAACTTGAGAAGAATCTCGCCCTGCGCGTGAAGCCGGGTCCGAACGCCGACTCGTTCGTCGTTTACGGGCGTGGCGTGCTTCACCTTTCCGTGCTCATCGAGACCATGCGCCGCGAGGGCTTCGAACTCCAGGTCGGGCAGCCGAAGGTCCTGGACAAGACCATCAATGGCCAGCGCTGCGAGCCAATCGAGAATCTTACCATCGACGTCCCTGAAGAGTTTGTCGGCAAGGCAATCGAAATCTCCACCCGCCGTAAGGCCGCCCTCATCCACATGGAGAACAGGGGAGACCGCACCCATCTCGAATTCGACATCCCGTCGCGCGGTCTCATGGGACTCCGCAGCAATCTGCTCACGGCAACTCAGGGAGAGGCCGTCGTCGCTCACCGCTTCAAGGACTATGAACCTTACAAGGGTGACATCGAGCGCAGAACCAACGGTTCTCTCGTGTCGCTTGAGACAGGTGTCTCTGTGGCCTATTCCATGGACAAGCTCCAGGACAGGGGGCGCTTCTTTATCGAGCCGGGCGTGGAAATCTATGCCGGTCAGGTTGTCGGGGAACACACCCGCGAGAGGGACCTGAACATCAACATCTGCAAGACAAAGAAACTTACCAATATGCGTGCGTCCGGAAGTGATGACAAGGTCATGCTTCCTCCGCCGATTGTTTTCTCTCTTGAAGAGGCTCTTGAATATATTCAGGAGGATGAACTTGTTGAGGTGACGCCTAAGTCGATGAGAATTAGAAAGATAATACTCGACGAGATAGAACGGAAAAGGCATTCCGGAGCTTCCTCTGATGCCGAATAGTTGCCTGTGAAGACAAAAACTGACGGATAGAATTGATTTTAGCAAAAATTATTTCTATCTTTGTCGGCTCAAATCTATTTTGGTGTCTATGGAGAATTTTTTACTTATAGCTCTGAATGGATTGCCTTCCGGAAAGACGGTGTTTGAAGGAAAGCTGCGCAAAGAGTTCTTTGTTGAATATGGCAATGCGGAAATCCTTGATGCGGATGTCCGGACGACGGTGACTGTCGACAAGAGCGGCAGCTACATCGGGATTGACATGACGCTTGAAGGAAACGTGACGGTTGAATGTGACAGATGTCTCGAAGACCTTGTCCTTCCGGTCAGCCGCACCGTGCTTCTTGAGGTGAAGTTCGGTGAGGGCAAGACACAGGAACAGCAGGACGGGGGACGGGAAGTGCTCTATCTTTCACAGGACAACGCGGAGCTCGATCTCAGCCAGACGGCATACGACTATGTCTGCCTGAGTCTGCCGCTCCAGCGTCACCACGAAGAGGGCGGGTGCAACCCCGAGGCTTTGAAACATCTCTGCGGCTTCGGAAATGACAGCGGTGCTCCGCAGACATCTTCGGACGACGGCTCTTCCAGCCCGTTCGCCGCATTGAAGGGTATGTTCGGCAAGGAATAAAAGGTTTGATAATAAAATAATTAAAAGTATAATAATATGGCACATCCGAAACGAAAGGCCTCAAAACAGAGGCGTGACAAGAGAAGAACTCACGATGTAGCTGTGGTCCCTACACTTGCAACCTGCTCAAACTGCGGTGCAACCATAATGTTCCACAGAGTATGTCCAGAGTGCGGCTACTATCGTGGTCGTCAGATTATAGAGAAGAAGGGCGAGTAATCCCCTCTTCTTTTGATGGTCCCGTAGTTCAACGGATAGAATGGAAGTTTCCTAAACTTTAGATAGCAGTTCGATTCTGCTCGGGACTACGAAAAAAAGGATGATTTGGCAGCAAGTCATCCTTTTTTCGTACCTTTGCACTTCTGAACGTAAATTTTTGAAGCGATGAAAAAGATTATAGCAACGGAGAATGCTCCCAAGGCAGTCGGTCCTTATTCTCAGGCAGTTGAGGTGAACGGAACAATCTGGGTTTCCGGGCAGATTCCGGTGAATCCTGCGGACGGGAGTGTTCCTGAGACCATTGAGGCGCAGTCCAGGCAGGCGCTGAAGAATGTCGGAGCGATCCTGCGTGAAGCCGGACTGTCATATACGGATGTCGTGAAAACCACCGTTCTTCTTGCCGACATCGCGGACTTCAAGGCAATGAATGCCGTTTATGCAGAATACTTTACGGGAAAGATGCCTGCGCGCGCCTGTTTCCAGGCGGCGGCTCTTCCTCTCGGCGTGAAAGTCGAGATTGAGGCAATCGCCGTGAGAGAATAGTTTTCGCGCTATGAACAAAAAGGCTATTGTTGTCGGGCTTTCGGTACTGGCGGCTATGATTGCTGGCGTGGCCGTACTGATTGTCCTGCTGTACGGCGGAAGCGATTCCTCTGACGGAGCCATCCCGGTGAAGAAATCCGAGGCTTTGTTCTGTGCCGTGCCGTCCAATGCCGTGGCTGTGGGGAAGTTTTCGGATCTCAGAACGGCTTCGGAAAGGATACTTGCGCTTGACACTCCTCCGGCAAAGGGACGCGGAGGCTTCGGGAAGGCTGTTGCGGATGCCGTGGCTGCAGGAAAGTTTTCGGAATTGTCGAAGCGCGCGGTAGTCGTCTCATTCCTTTATTCCCAGAACTTGGTTCCTCTCTACATCTTTGACGCCGGCAGGGCTGGGGATACAGGCTTTGACGATGAGGCAATCCTGCTTTCTTCACTCGCCTCCGGTGCGGGACTTTCGTTCAATGACTGCGACTGTTCGAAGATTCTCTCCGTTGCACAGGAACTTCGCGGCAGGAGAATCCTGCTTGTCTCTCCGTCAGACAACATCATAAATTCTTCCCTGAGGCATCTCAATGACGGCGTCTCAATATATGAATCAATCGGTTTCGCATCCGTGACGTCAAAAATATCGGCTCCGTCCGAGCTGTTCGTCTCCATGGCGGAATCCGAGCACATATTCCCTGCGGTGCTGTCTTCCGAGTGTCGTCCGTACTTTAAGTTTCTTGCGTCTTTCTCTGACTGGGCAGGAGCCGAGCTGTCGTTTGACGAAACAGGAGTTGAACTTTATGGAAAAGTGTTCTTGGGCAGGCCTACGGACTTTGCCGGTGTCCCAGCATCTCTGAAGTCGGCCTCCTGCGATGTTTTTTCCGTTGCTCCGGCGAACACGCTGTATGCCTTGTCTCTTCCTCTGGCGTCCGCCTCGGAGTATGTGAGCGCATACGACAGCTGGCTCGACAAGCGTATGAAACTCAATGAAGTACAGAATAGACGTAAGGCACTTGCCTCTGCCTGCGGGACTTCTCCTTCCGAATGGATGTCATCGCTCCGTCCGTCTGAAGTTGCCGTCGTCTCTTTTGTGAGCGGCGGAAAAATCCAGACTGTAAATCTTCTTCGTTCTTCAAAGATAAAGGAAACCGCTGAAATCCGGTCGTTTGCATACGGCGGGTATATGGCGTCACTTTTCGGCGATGTTTTCGCCCGCGAGGATGAGAGCTGCTCTTTCTGCACTGGCGGCTGGCTCGTGACCGGGGCTCGTGACGCCGTCGGGGAATGGGCTTCAGGAAGAGCCGGTGAGTACAGCCTCTATTCAAAGCTGTGTGACGCCTCTCTCAAGTCTTCCATTCCCTCCTCCGGAACAGCTGTCCTCTATCTTTCTTTAGATGAAGACGCTTCGGCTCCGACATCAGTCTTCAACCACGAGGCATCGTCAAAAATTTCCGGCAAGCTTGCAGACTGCGACATAATGCCGGCGTTCCTTTGCCTGTCTTCAGAAAAGAAATCAGACCTTACGTTTGAACTTCGTGTGGCTCGGGCTGAAATGAAGCGTTCAAAGGCACCGGAGACGGAACGTGACGTTCATATAACCGTGCCGGGAGGACCGTTCGCCGTCAGAAATTCTGCTACCGGCAAGAACAACAGCTTTGTTCAGAACGCGAACCTGACCCTCAGTCTCAGGGATGAGAACGGAAAGGGAATATGGACCGTGCCTTTCTCCGAGAAACTGTGCGGAACGGTCTCCAACGTTGATTATTTCGCGAATGGAAAAATTCAGTTCCTCTTCGGTTCCGGCTCGAAGATATACCTTATAGACCGTCTCGGACGCTTCGTGAAACCGTTTCCGCTGGAACTCGGCAAGAAAATTGTGCTCGGTCCCGCGGTCTTTGACTTCAGCGGCGCGAGGAAATACAACATTCTCGTCCTGCACGATGACAACACCGTGAGGATGTACAACCTTCAGGGCAAGGTTCCGGACGGTTGGAAGGACATCACTTCGGAAGACACGATTGTTTCGCTTCCGGAGCGCGTCGTTTCGGGCGGTAGTTCCTTCTGGGTGGTGCGCACCTCGCGCCAGACGCTGATTTTCCCGTTCATGGGCGGCGAGGCTTTGACAAATTTCTCCGGAGACGCGATGCTGCTTCCGGATGCTGACGTGACTGTCGCGGAGGACGGGGTGCTCACGGCAAGGAGTTATAACGGAAAGACACAGAAGATTAAAATAAGATAGCGCCGGAAAGACAATGTCGGCAAAGTTTAATTAAAGACATACAGAATGATTTACAGATCAGTGAACAAAATGTTCGAGCAGGCCTTCCGCGAGAATTGGGAGTGCATGGCTCTTTCAAACTATAAGGGGACTACAATTTTCTACAGGGATCTTGCCGAGAGAATCGCCAAGCTCCATATCCTTTTCGAGCACTGCGGTCTGCAGAAGGGGGACAAGGTGGCAATCTGTGCGAGAAATCAGGTCAACTGGGCGGTTTCATTTCTTTCGGCAATGACCTATGGGGCCGTCCCCGTGCCTATTCTCCACGAATTTAAGGCCGGCAACATCCACCATCTGGTGAACCATTCCGAGGCTCGGGTACTTTTCGTGGATCCGATTGTATGGGAGGGTCTTTCAGAGTCTGAGATGCCGGGCGTCCAGGCGATAGTGAGGGTTGACACCTTCAAGCTCATCTATTCCTCATCGGAAGACATTACCTACGCCCGCGAACATCTCAACAGCCTTTTCGGCGAGAAATATCCCGAATCATTCGGCCCGTCCGACATGAACTACTACGAGGACAAACCTGATGAATTGGCTCTCATCAACTACACTTCCGGAACATCGGGATTCTCAAAGGGCGTGATGATCCCGTACAGAACCATCCAGTCAAACATTGAGTTCGCGGAAATTGCCTGCCCGTATATGAACAACACCACAAACATCATAGCCATGCTCCCTTCCGCGCACATGTATGGACTGATGTTCGAGGTTCTCTATCAGCTCTACAAGGGCGTGCACGTGCATTTCCTTACCCGCATTCCGAGTCCGAAGATTATTATGGAGGCACTTGCGGAGGTGAAACCGGATCTCGTGATCTCGGTTCCTCTTGTCATCGAGAAGATTTACAAGAGCAAGGTGCGCCCTGTGCTTGAGAAGAACGGCATCCGGCAGATGTTGCGCGTGCCTATTGTAGACCAATTGATACTCAATAAGATAAAATCGGAACTCGTGGGGGCATTCGGAGGAAGGTTCCACGAAATCATCATCGGCGGTGCTGCGTTCAACAGGGATGTTGAGGCATTCTTCAAGAAAATACATTTTCCGTTTACCGTCGGCTACGGAATGACAGAATGCGGACCTATCATAGCATACGACGACTGGTCCACGACGAAACTGTATTCATGCGGGAAGGCTGCTCCGAACATGACGATAAGGATAGATTCCTCTGACCCCGAGAATATTCCGGGCGAAGTCCTCGTCAAGGGAGACAACGTTTTCCTCGGATATTACAAGAATCAGGAGGCGACGGACGCCGTGTTTACGGAAGACGGATGGTTCAAGACCGGAGATATGGGAGTGCTTGACAGCGAGGGGTATCTTTTCCTCAAGGGACGCTCCAAGTGCATGATTCTCGGACCGTCGGGGCAGAATATCTATCCCGAGGAAATCGAGACCGTGCTCAACAGCCTGGCATATGTTGTTGATTCGCTCGTCATAGAGGACAACGGAGGCCTGACTGCGCTCGTGTATCCGGATCTGCATCAGGCGGAACTTGACGGCCTTGTCGGTGACGCTCTTCAGTCCCATCTCGAGTCTCTTGTCAAGGAAGCCAACAACGAACTTCCCAACTATGCCCGTATCAAGACGGTGGAAATTATGCCTGAGGACTTTGAGCGCACACCGAAGAGAAGCATCAAGAGGTATCTTTATCAGAGGAGCAACAAATAGACGTCAAGTTTCGCAAATGCTTTAATATTCGCAATAAGTTAGATGTTCGCAAAATTTGAATAGACGATGGAAAAGTTCGACAAGGCCTATCTTGAGATGGCGGCGGTGTGGGCACGTAACTCCTACTGCAAACGCCGTCAGGTGGGGGCGCTCATAGTCAAGGACAGGATGATAATTTCCGACGGCTACAACGGCACGCCTTCCGGATTCGAAAATGTCTGTGAGGACGAAAGCGGTGTCACGAAGCCGTACGTGCTTCATGCCGAGGCAAATGCAATCACTAAGGTCGCGAAGTCAGGCAACAGCAGCGAAGGGGCTACGCTATATGTCACGGCATCACCGTGCGTCGAGTGCGCTAAGCTCATAATCCAGGCAGGCATCAGGCGCGTGGTATATAAGGATTCATACAGGCTGACAGACGGCATCGAACTGTTGGATAGGGCCGGAATCGAAGTCGAACAGGTTGACGAATAGTTTTTTACATGATGAGACGCAACACATACGCACTTGTCTCGGCGTTGCTCGGAGTGCTGATAGGAGCGGCGGTTTGCATGATATGCGTCCGCCTTGCAGGGCCGTCGAGAGAATTTGACGGAGACTACAATCGCTGGCGTAAGCTGAACCTGATTCTGGAACAGGTCGAGGAGAACTATGTCGACACCATAGATCAGAAGGCGATGACGGATGCGGCTGTGGTGGCCGCGTTGAGCAAGCTGGATCCGCATTCCATTTATCTTCCTCCGGTTGAACTGGAGGAGTCCGAGACGGAGCTTGCCGGAAATTTCGAGGGTATAGGAATACAGTTCAACGTCCCGAATGACACCGCGATAGTGTTGAGCGTCATCCCCGGTGGACCGTCGGAGAAGGCCGGACTTCTTCAGGGAGACAGGATTATACGTGTCGACGAGAAAGTGATTGCGGGGATGAAGACGCCGCAGGATTCGATGGTGCGTCTTATGAAGGGTCCATCGGGCTCAAAGGTGAAGATTACCGTTAACCGTGACGGGGAATTGATACCGTTCGACATTACTCGGGGCAAGATACCTGTTCATTGCGTTGACGCGGCATTCATGATCAACGCTGAAACGGGATATGTCAAGCTCGCGAAGTTCACGAGGACGACGTACGTCGAGTTTATTTCCGCCGTTTCAAAACTTCGTGCACAAGGGCTGAAGCATCTGATTTTCGACCTCCGCGAAAACACCGGCGGTTATCTTGACCAGGCATATATGCTCTGCAACGAGTTTCTTGAAAAGGGTGACAAAGTCGTCTACATGCAGGGACTGCACCGCTCGCGTTCGGACTTGGATGCCGACGGGAAGGGCACTCTCAAGGACGTGAAGCTTTCAGTGCTGATTGACGAGGGCTCGGCTTCTTCGAGCGAAATCTTCGCCGGAGCGATGCAGGATAATGACAGGGGCGTCATCATCGGACGCCGCTCTTTCGGAAAGGGACTGGTTCAGGAGCCGATCAACTTCACTGACGGCAGCGGACTGAGGCTTACTGTAGCGCGCTTCTACACCCCGTCCGGACGCTGCATCCAGAAACCATACGGTGATGATTACGCATACGACATTTACGAGCGGTATGCCCACGGCGAGCTGACAGACGCCGACAGCATCAAGGTCAACAAGGATGAAGTCTACTACACTGTGGGAGGACGTGCTGTCTATGGCGGAGGCGGCATCATTCCGGACATATTCGTGCCTATGGACACGACACGCGCGTCGACATTCTACATCCAGTGCAACAGGAAAGCCACGGCCATGAGGTTCGCGAGCGCGATGTTTGACAAATACCGCTCTGAGCTTGCGCAGATTGACGACTTTGGGAAGTTGGAGCAGTGGCTGGATGCACAGCATCTTGACCGCCAGTTCCTTGACTATGCAGCCACCAAGGATGGTCTTCGGCCGAAAAAGGGCGAATGGGAGGAGTCCGAGGAATATATGATGGTGCAGATCAAGGCGCTTGTGGGCCGCTACTCAAAAGTTGGCGAGGAAGCATTTTACCGCTTCTATGTAGGCATTGACAAGACTCTCCAAGAAGCGTTGGGACGTGGCGAATAAAAAGCGGTCTGCAGCGTTGGCGTCTCGATGAAATCCTCACAGCAGCCAAGAAGCGTTGAGACCACACGCTTTGTAATAAGTTTGGGTGAGAGGGGCAAAGAAAAAGATGAAATGCAAGGCGCACTGGGGATTTTAAACCGGAGCAACCTTGTGGTTGTGAGGATTTGAAATTCACATGCAACGAAGCAGTTCGCTTTTTATTTGTCCCGTAAGTTCATTATGATTCTTCTGGACATCGGATGAAGATTATTGCAGCGGTTGCCTATGTTCTTGACAAAGCCGAGCCTGATACCTTTATAGGAGACGGTTATGTATCCGAGAGGGGAATCCTCAAGTCTTATAGTGTCGCGGTGGAGAAACTCCAGCGCGACTTTTTTGTCGAGTTCCGCGTTCGGGAATGCGTCCTCGCGGAGAATTGTCGACAGGGCGAGGTCTGCGGAAGGAATCAGATTTCCGGCTTTCATCGTGCCGACCGCCACACCTGCCAAGAGCGGCTTCAGGCTTTTCTCGACGGCGGCGAGGTCATCTTCAATCTGTTGAGGCACCGCTGTCATCAGACCATTTCTGTCCCGGAACGAGACTTCGGCCGAGAACATTCCGGCGAGTTCCTTAACGGGAATGGCGGAAGTCCCGCTGCTGATTGTGCGGCTCTTTTCCATGCTCTTCGTCCCTACGCTGCCTCGGCGCATGCGATCCGGCGTTTTCCCGGCTGCCTCCATCGCGGAGACGTTTCTGGAACCGTCTTCATTTTTTCTCAGGACGGCACAATACTGTCCTTCACCCTGTACAAATCCGGGTGCGAGGGAATACCCATGCTCCGTCCGCACCGGTCCCTCATACGGGCAGTACGGTGCCTGAACCCCGGCTCCGAGTTCGGATGCCGCCCATCCGACATTGTCGTCATTCTCATATCTGTTGAACGTGCAGGTGGAATATATCAGAAACCCTCCCGGGGCCAGTGCCGGCCACACGTCGGCGAGAATCCTCCGCTGCCTTGCCGCGCACAGTGAGACAGTTTCCGCAGACCACTGCTCAACGGCTTTCTCGTCCTTTCGGAACATCCCTTCCCCGGAGCAGGGCACGTCAGCGAGAACGATGTCGAAAAATCCCGCAAGCCTTGCGAATGCGGACGGGTCAGCCGACGTCACGACTACATTCGGGTCTCCCCACAGCGCGACGTTGTCGGCGAGTGTCCCCGCACGGCCTTTCATAACCTCATTCGAGACAAGGATGAACCTGTCCCCGAGCGCTTCACGCAGCGAAGACGAAAGATCTGTCGTCTTTCCTCCCGGCGCGGCGCACAAATCAAGCACGCGGACGTTTCTCCATGGCGGCAACGCTCCTTCCGCCGGCCTCCTTTCAAGCATCTGTCTGAACACATGACCGACGAACATCGAAGAAGAGTCCTGCACATAATACGCGCCGGCATGAATCAGCGGGTCAAGCGTGAACACCGGGCGCTCCTTCAGGAAATAGCCCCGTTCGCACCACGGCACTTTTCCTCCCGTCTCCACTCCTGCAATTTCCGGCATGTCGCCTGAACGCGCGTCTGTCTTTGACGGATTCAGACGTACCGACACCGAAGGCGGACATTCCAACGCCGTCAGCACTTTCCCGGCGCCTTCCGGGCCGAAAACATCCTCAAGGTATTTTCTGAAATCTGGATCCGGCATCATTTCCGTGTTCAGAGTCCGAACTTCGATGCGTCAAAGCCGTCCGGCATCTTGCCGTTGGAGGCGTCAACGAGCCCGTCGACCACCTTGTCAAGCGCATCCTTTATCTTTGAGCCGAGCAGCGTCTTCATCATGAAGTTCAGGTCGGCATCTACGTCAATGCTGAAAATTGTCTGCGATGCGGAGACCGCAGGCTCGAAGTTCAGAGCGACCGTGAAAGCGAAAGGTGCTCCGTCGTCTTTCAGGACGAGTCTTGAATAAGGCGTCCTTTCGATGAGGCGCACTCCGATGTCAAAGCCCTGCACTTTTGCGTGGATGCTGTCAAAGTCTGCCGTCACGCCTTCGCGCTTGTCCTGCGGAATCATGTTCAGAATGTTCCTCAGGTCTGTCAGTCCCATATAAAGTTCGTACGGCGCCTTTGAGACCGTACCTTTCTTGCTGCTGTATTTCGCCATGGCCATAGATTTAAATTTGTGCGCCGCACGAAAGAAAATTCGTAACTTTGCGCGTTCGCTGAATGCAAAATTATAAAAACTTTCGTAATTGACGCATAATGGAAACGCATAAGATATATTTGGAGAAACGCTGCATAATAATATGTCTCCCGACCGAGGCTGCCCTGTCCGACCCCAATGCCATTGTCTTTCAGCTGGCAAACCGTTTCGGAATACACGACCTCATTGACATGTTCGAGAAATCCGATTCCCTGCTGAGGATATACATACCCACAGAGAATGTCGGACAGACATATCAGAAGATATGCTCGGAGTTCGTCCAGGTCAATGCCGGAGGAGGGCTTGTTTCCAACCGTCGCGGGGACTTCCTTCTGATTTGCCGCAACGGACTTTGGGATCTTCCGAAGGGACACCAGGAAGCAGGTGAGACCATCCAGACCTGCGCCTTGAGGGAGGTTCAGGAAGAGACTGGAGTCAACCAGCTGATACTCAAGGAACTTATCTGCGTCACTGACCATTGCTACCGCCGCAACGGAATGTGGCACCTCAAGCATACATGGTGGTTTGACATGCTATATAACGACCCAACCGATCTCACACCGCAGCGGGAGGAGGACATTTCCAAGGCAGCGTGGGTTCCGAAATCGGCGCTTCCGTCGTATCTGAAAAACACTTATCCTTCAATTGTGGAGGTATTTCGTGAAAAAATGTAGTGAAAGTGAAACAAAAATGTGAAAATATCGTATAATATATTGTTTACGCTGAAAGAAAAGAAACGATATATAGAAAATGAAACTTTCACAGTTCAATTTCAGCCTTACGGCTGACAAGATTGCGTCCGAACCGCCAGTGTGGCGTGACGAGTGCCGTCTGATGGTACTCCACAAGGACAGCGGAGAAATCGAGCACAGGATTTTCAAGGACATCATCGATTATTTCGGAAAGGGTGACACGTTTGTTCTGAACAACACCAGGGTGTTCCCGGCAAGGCTTTATGGGAAAAAGGAAAAGACCGGGGCCGAGATTGAGGTGTTCCTGCTTCGGGAACTTAATCGTGAGCAGAGACTTTGGGACGTCATCGTTGACCCTGCAAGAAAGATAAGAATCGGCAACAAACTCTATTTCGGGGATGACGAAAGCCTTGTGGCAGAGGTTATTGACAACACCACTTCGCGTGGGAGAACACTCCGTTTCCTGTATGACGGCAGCTATGAGGAGTTCAAGGACGCCCTTTTCTCTCTTGGGGAGACACCTGTCCCGAAGTGGGTCAAGCCACATGTCACGAAGGAGGACGAGGAGAACTATCAGACAATCTTTGCCACCGAGGAAGGCGCCGTATGTGCTCCTGCCGCCGGTCTGCATTTCAGCCGTGAACTGATGAACCGGATGATTCTCAAGGACATAAACAAGGCATTTGTAACCCTGCACATGGGAATCGGACATTTCCGGTCTGTGGATGTGGAGGACTTGTCAAAGCACAAGATGGATTCGGAGAGACTCATCATCACGCCGGAGGCCGCAAAGATAATCAACACGACAAAAGAGACCGGCCACAAGGTTCTGGCAGTGGGCATCACCGTGATGCGCGGTCTTGAGACATTCGTGACGACCGACGACGAGGTGAAGCCTTATGACGGATGGACCAACAAGTTCATCTTCCCGCCGTACAGGTTTGCGATTCCGAATGCGATTGTTTCGAATTTCCATCTCCCCGAGTCCACGATGCTCATGTCTGTCGCTGCTTTCGGGGGTTACGAGAAGGTGATGCACGCCTACAAGGTGGCTCTTGACGAGGGCTACAAGTTCGGACCTTACGGCGATGCGCTGCTGATTATCTGACGGACATGTCGGAAATCAACAGAAATCCATAAAAAAAGAAAAATAACATATAAAAAAAGAAAAAACCGCTTCCCTGAATGCTTCGGGAGGCGGTTTTTCTTTTTATTTGCAATAGATTTGCGGGACTGGAAAAATTGCGGAATGGATAACAATTATGAAACGGTCTGCCTTTGTGCGCTGAATTCGATTTTCGGGTATGAGCCGAGGATTGCATCTGCTCTGATAGAAAGCCTCGGTAGCGCGGCTGCGGTGTTCGCGATGTCGGAAGCGGACAAGGACGCTGTGCTCGGTCCTTACAGCAAGTTCCGTGGAAGGATCGTGAAGTCGGAACTTGACAGTGCGGAGGAGGTGCTGAGACGGCTGCGTGTGGAAGGCTCGTCGTTTGTCGGCATCACTTCGGAGGAGTATCCTGAACGGCTGAAATGCTGTGAAGATGCTCCGATTGGAATTTTTGTGAGGAGCGACAGTCCTCCGGAGCTGATTTTCTCCGGAACAGGACATTATGTGGCGGTCGTCGGCACGCGCGAGATTACAGCTTACGGGGAGCAGTGGTGCCGGGACATAGTGCGGACACTGGCGGATTCGGGTGCGGCGCCGTGCATTGTCAGCGGGCTTGCATACGGGACCGACATCACGGCTCACAGGACTGCGGTGGAGTGCGGACTCCCGACAATCGGAGTCATGGCAACTGGGACAGACGCCGTTTATCCGAGCCGTCATAGGGACTTTGCCGCCAGAATCGCGGGGCTGCCCGGCTGCGCGCTTGTGACGGACTATCCGCCCGGGACGGCCCCGATCGCGCTGAATTTCATTCGACGGAACCGGATAATTGCAGGGCTGAGCGACAGCGTGATTCTCGTGGAGTCTGCGGTGAAGGGCGGGGGAATGATTACCTGCCGTCTCGCGTTCTCCTACAGCCGTTCTGTCTATGCCTTGCCAGGGAGGGGAGACGACAGCCGTTCGCAGGGCTGCAACCATCTCATAAGAGAGGGCGTTGCGGAGATAATAGATTCGCTTGACGGACTGAACACGCAGCTTGGTCTGTGTGAGGAAAAGGAACGCGGACGGCGGCCGCGTGAGGCGCGAATTTGCGGGGGCATTCCCGGAGACGGGACAGCAAGTTCCGGAGTCCGTGGCAGAGACATTTCTGCGGCCGAAGGCCTGACGAGGCGCTATTCCGGTATGCTGCCTGAGGACAAGCTTTCGGCGATGACGGACATCCTGCTGAAAATCAGGGAAAAACGCGGAATTGACTTCGACGGGCTCTGCGCCGTGACGGGCCTCTCTTACAGGAGCGTGGCGGAGCTGGCCTCATTGCTTGAAAACGACGGCCTGATAAGCGTCGACCTGCTGCATCGCTGCTCCATACGCAGTTAGGAAGGCTTGTTGCGGTCGCCTGCATTGACATCCTCAAAAAATGCGTTTTGTCTTCGGCTTGTCGAAACAGATTCTTAACTTTGTGGCGTTATGCTGAATTTTGTCGATACACATACGCATCTATACGATGCCGCATACGATGGCGACGGCGCCGGAGCCGTGCGCAGGGCGATTGAAGCCAGCGTCACAAAGCTGGTGATGCCGGACACGGACGAGTCCGTGAGGGACGCTATGTTCTCGCTATGCGACGAGTTCCCGGAGAACGCCTTCCCGTGCCTTGGCCTGCATCCGACCGAGTTTAAGGACAACTGGCGGGAGGAACTTGAAATGCTTGACAAGTACACTGACAGGAGAATAGTGGCGATTGGCGAGGTAGGACTTGACCTCCATTGGCGCAGCGACAACCTTGATGCACAGATTGAAGTGTTTCGCCGTCAACTTGAACTGGCTCTGAGACTGAGTCTTCCGGTAATAATCCACAATCGCGAGGCCACGGGACACATATTCCGCGTTCTTGACGATTTTCGCGGACGCGGGCTGCGTGGGGTATTCCATGCCTACAGCGGCAGCGCGGAGACGTTTCGTGAGATGGAACGCTATGGTGACTGGCTCGTCGGCATCGGAGGGGTGCTGACCTTCAGGAAGGCGTCCGTTGCCGAGACCGTGAAGTCAATTCCGCTTGAGCGCATTGTGCTCGAAACTGATTCTCCGTATCTCACTCCGGCTCCATACCGGGGAACGCGGAACGAGAGTGCGTACATCCCGATTATCGCCGAGAAACTTTCGGAACTCAAGGGTGTTCCGATTGAGGAAATTGCGGCAGTGACGACGGCGAATGCAGAGAAATTGTTTGGTATATAAAGACATACGACATGGAAAAGGGAAAGTCTTCCATACTAATAATCTATACCGGCGGGACAATCGGAATGAAGGCCGACCCGATGGACAACACCCTGAAGCCGTTCAACTTCAGCCAGATATTGGACGAGGTTCCTGAACTTGCAAAGTTTGCCTGCCGCATAGACTCCTGTTCTTTCGATCCGATTATTGATTCTTCGGACGTAGAGCCGTCGATGTGGCTTAAACTCGTCGACCTTATGGAGCGGAAGTATGACGAGTATGACGGATTCGTTGTCCTTCACGGCACGGACACGATGTCCTATTCCGCATCGGCGCTGAGCTTTATGATAGAGGGCCTTACCAAACCGGTCATATTTACGGGAAGCCAGCTGCCAATCGGTGTGCCGAGAACGGACGGAAAGGAGAACCTTATTTCTGCGGTGGAGATTGCGTCCGCACGGGATTCCGACGGGCATGCCATGGTGCCGGAGGTCTGCATTTATTTCGACAATCTGCTGATGCGGGGCAACCGTACGACCAAGATGAGCTCGGACAACTTCAAGGCGTTCTGCAGCGAGAACATTCCGCCGCTTGCCGAGGCCGGAATAAGCATCCGCTACAACACCTCTCTGATCCTGAAGCCCTCTGACTGGAATGCGCGCCCGGTCTTCCACAAGAGTCTCGACACTCGCGTGTCCATACTCAAGATTCATCCGGGAATCACTGCACAGGTGGTCAGGAACATTCTGTGCGGGGCTGAAACCAGAGCCGTCATCATCGAGACCTACGGCTCCGGCAATGCTCCGTCGGCTGACTGGTTCCTTTCCGTGGTGCGTGAAGCGCATTCGATGGGAAAAGTGCTCCTGAACGTGACGCAGTGTCCTTCCGGAACCGTGAACATGGATCTGTACGCGACCGGGCGGTGTCTGAAGGAGGCCGGCGTGAGGAACGGACATGACAGCACGACGGAAAGCGCTCTGGCGAAACTTTTTGTGCTTCTCGGGGAGCATGCCGACAATGCCGGTGTTGAAAACTCTCTTGAGAAAAGTCTTCGCGGAGAGATTACGCTGTAATGGAACTTGCCGTTGCGGGGCTCAGCTTATCCGACGATTTTTTTGATGCCGGCATTTCAAAATCGCGGCAAATATTTTTTTGTATGATTTTTTATTGCTAAATTGCACCGATTTTTAAGGTTTTGGCGACGCGGCGACGGTGTTCAGAACCTGAGAAATGACATTTTTAACGAAAAACAAACAATTTAATAGTATTAATTATCAAAAAACAGTTATGAAAAAAATTTTCATGTTTTTGGCAGCTATTGGCTTGATGGCCTTTTCTGCTCAGTTCGCATCAGCTCAGGATCAGGCAGCTGACGCTGCATCTACCGAAGAGGTCGCAGCGGCTCCGACTCAGGTGACTTCTCTCGCTGAATTGACTGCAGCCCAGGAAGAAGTTCCTCTTCACCAGGCTCTCAAAACCAAATTCATTGAGGGCGGTCCAGCGTTCATGGCAGCCATCATCCTCTGCCTTATCCTCGGTCTTGCAATCGCAATCGAGCGTATCCTCTACCTCGCGTTCTCAAAGACCAACACCAAGAAGCTCCTCGAAGGCATCGAGAAGGCTCTTGACGAGGGTGGCGTTGAGGCTGCGAAGGAACTTTGCCGCAACACCCGCGGTCCTGTCGCAAGCATCTTCTATCAGGGCTTCCTCCGCATGGACCAGGGCATCGAGGTTGTCGAGAAGACAGTCGTTTCCTACGGTTCTGTGCAGATGAGTCTCATGGAGAACGGTCTGAGCTGGATTTCCCTCTTCATCGCCATCGCTCCTTCCCTCGGATTCTTGGGAACAGTGCTCGGTATGATTGAAGCATTCGACGCCATCCAGGCGGCTGGTGACATCTCTCCTAACATTGTCGCCGGAGGTATGAAGGTCGCCCTCATCACCACTGTCGGCGGTTTGATTGTTGCGATGATTCTTCAGGTGTTCTACAACTATATCCTTGCCCAGATTGAGAAGCGCACCATCGAAATGGAAGATGCTTCTATCAGTCTCGTGGACATCTTGGTTAAATATCAGAACAAATAAATCGGAACAAAATGTACGCAAAAGTAATTAAGGCAATAGAGTGGGTTCTCCTTGCAATCGGTGTCGTCCTTGCCGTGTTCGGTTACGCATACGGATTTACGACTGCCGACGGAGTTGCAACGGATATCCTGATTTACTGCGCGTATGCTCTGGTTGTTGTCGCAATCATCGCCGTTCTCGGACTCGGACTCTACTTCTCGGTCAAGCAGAATCCGAAGTCGCTCATCAAGTTGGGTATCGGTGCTGTGGTTGTGGTCGCAATCGTTGGCGTAGCGTATCTGTTGGCGCCGGGAACTCCGGCTGTAGGTTCGTCCGTGCAGACATCTGCCGGTATGCTCAAGCTGACCGACACAATTCTTAATATCACATACTTCGCGTGCGGGGCTGCGATTGTTTCAATCCTCGTCGGTGTAGTGATGGACGCAGTACGTAATAAATAATTACAACTATGGGCAGCAAAAAGACTCCAGAAATAAATTCAAGCTCCACGGCGGACATCGCGTTCCTGCTGCTGTGCTACTTCCTGATGACCACTACGATGAATCAGGATTCAGGCTTGCAGCGCCGTCTTCCGCCGATGCCGACAGAAGACCAGAAGGCAGAGGATCAGAAGGTCAATCGACGCAATATCATCATTGTGAAGATCAACTCCGCTGACAGGCTCTTCGCCGGAAATGAAGCGATGGAAGTCAGCCAGCTGAAAGACAAGATCAAGGAATTCCTTACCAACCCGACCGACGACCCCAAGTTGCCGGAGAAGAAAATCAAGGACATCGAGGGATATGGTGAATATCCGGTTTCCGAAGGTGTGATTTCTCTTCAGAACGACCGAGGCACAAGCTACCAGGCTTACATCGCCGTTCAGAATGAGTTGGTTAAGGCTATCAACGAGATTCGTGACGACTTCGCGCGTGCGAACTACGGCAAGCCTTATGACAGGCTCACCGAAGAGCAGCAGAAAATCGTGCGTGACGCCGTTCCGCAGAAGATTTCCGAGGCCGAGCCTAAGGATGTTTCAAAAAGATAGGAGGATTTAGGATATGTCAAAATTCAGAAAAGACGGAAAGAAGTCGACCCCTATGGCGAGCACTTCATCAACTTCCGACATTGTGTTCATGTTCCTGTTCTTCTTCATGGTGACTACCAACCTCCGCAAGACGGAGAACAAGGTCATCGTGAAACTCCCGGAGGCTTCCGAGGTCGTGAAACTTGAGAGAAAGGACCTTGCATCCTACATTAATATAGGAACGCCGGTCAAGCACCTCCAGTCACAGTTCGGAACAGACTCACGAATCCAGCTTAACGATTCTTTCAAGACCGTTGATGACATCCGTGACTTCATCGCGTCGGAGCGTGACTCCAAGAGCGAGGCTGACAGGGCTTTCATGACGGTCGCCATCAGGGCTGACGAAAACACGACGATGGGTATTGTCACAGATGTGAAGCAGGAGCTCAGAAGATGCTCCGCGCTGAAGATCATGTATTCGGCGAGAAAGGCTGAAAAATAACCCTGCAATGATTAGAAATGGGGTGTTCCGGTGGAGATTCTGTTGGAGCACCTCTTTTTCTTTGATAAGAAACATGACAATGAATAAAAGAAAGGTATCAATAATAATCGCGACTGTCCTGGTTGCGGCGGCTACGGTCGCTACGGTGGTCTCTCTGAAGAAACAGAAAGGCGAATCGACTCCAAAGTATGTGTTCCTTTTCATAGGTGACGGAATGGGACTTGCCCATGCGGCCGCGACCGATTCGTTTCTTGCCTATCAGGACTCATGCTATGGCGGAGGCTACCTCACCTTCACGCAGTTTCCCGTCGTTGGACTCACCAGGACATACTGCCACAACAGCGGCGTGACTGATTCCGGCGCTGCGGGCACTGCAATTGCCTGTGGGCAGAAGACGGACAGCGGGCGTATCGGAACCGCCGTGGACGGCTCTCCGCTGCGCGCAGTCACATACGATCTGAAGGACGCCGGCTATCAGGTGGGAATCATGTCTGACGGACCTGTGAACCATGCGACTCCGGCGGCTTTCTATGCTCATGTTGACAGACGAAGCCAGTATTACGAGATAGCACGGGAAATTTCTTCCTGCGGCTTTGATTTCCTGGGAGGCTCGGAACTTATAGACCGTTACGGCAAGAAACATGACAAGGAGGATATTGTGAAACTCATCGAGGCTGACGGCAGTACACAGGTATGCTTCGGCCTTGATGCTCTGGCGAAGTCTACGGCCAGAACCAAGGTTCTCCTTCCTGTGTATCCTGAGGATACGATGGACTTCGATGCCGCGGACAAGAACAAGAACTATGATCTCAGCATGTCAGGGGAGGGGATGCAGGCTCCGGATCTGATTAGGGCCTGCCTTTCCGTGTTCGATGAGGACAAACCGTTCTTCATCATGTGCGAACAGGGCTATGTTGACTGGGCATCGCACCGGAACAGCACTATGCGCGCGATTGAGAGCGTCAAGCTTCTTGACGAGGCCGTGGCAGAGGCATACGAGTTCTATCTCAGGCATCCGGACGAAACGCTTATACTTGTTACCTCAGATCATGAGACCGGCGGCCTCGCCTTTGGCGTGAAGGGCTACAAGACAAGATGGGACGTCTTTGACAGCCGCTGGAAAGTATCTCATGAGGATCTTCCGGAAGCTGAAAATCAGGCTCTCAACGAAAGGGGACACGTCGGCTGGGCTGCGCATTCACACACCGGGTGTCCGGTTCCGATTTATGCGATAGGAAAGAATGCGGAGAAGTTTACCGGATTTTACGAGAACTCGCGGATTAAGGAAAGGATACTCTGTTCGGCAAAATGACGCGGGACAAAGGGAGAGGCTGATGATAAAAAGTCAAAACAGTCTCTCTTTTTTTTGAAAAAGAGGAGACTGCTTAGTATCTTTGTAAGATTTTTAGCCGGACCGCGAAATGGCCGGACATAATACTTACTGAAATGGAAAAAATCATCAGAACCAAAGTCAGGGACCTGCTCGCTGGCGAGCCGGGCAAAACCGTTCTGGCAAAGGGATGGGTCAGGACAAAGAGAGGAAACAAGAAAATAAACTTCATCGCTCTTAATGACGGCTCGACGATAAATAATATCCAGATTGTCGTTGACCTCGCGGCCTTTGACGAGAATCTCCTCAAGAGGATTACGACAGGCGCGTGCATTGGCGTGACAGGCGAGCTTGTCGCTTCGCTTGGAAGCGGCCAGGCCGTCGAGATTCAGGCGAAGGAGATTGAACTTTACGGCGAGGCGGATCCAGAGACCTACCCGCTCCAGAAGAAGGGGCATTCACTTGAGTTCCTCCGCGAGATTGCGCATCTCCGTCCGAGAACCAACACTTTCGGAGCGGTTCTGAGAATACGTCACGCGATGGCATATGCCATTCATAACTACTTTAACAGCAGGGGATTCGTCTATCTCCACACTCCGCTCATCACTGCCTCCGACTGCGAGGGGGCGGGGCAGATGTTCCAGGTGACGACCCTCGACATGGAGAACCCTCCGCGCACAAAGGAGGGAAAGGTGGACTACAGCCAGGACTTCTTCGGACGCCATACCAGTCTCACCGTGAGCGGACAGCTTGAGGGCGAGCTCGGAGCGATGGCTCTCGGGGAAATCTACACCTTCGGCCCGACGTTCCGCGCCGAGAACTCCAACACGCCGCGCCACCTTGCGGAGTTTTGGATGATTGAGCCGGAAATGGCGTTCTATGACGTGAACGACAATATGGATTTGGCCGAGGACTTCATCAAGTCGCTCATCCGCTATGCCCTCGACCATTGCATGGACGACCTGAAGTTCCTGAACGATATGTACGACAAGGAACTTATCGAGCGGCTGCAGAATGTCGTTAAGACGGATTTCGTGCGTCTGACCTACACTGATGGCATAAAGATTCTTGAAGAGTCCGGTGAGAAGTTCGAGTTCCCTGTCTATTGGGGCGTGGATTTGCAGTCGGAGCACGAGAGGTATCTCGTCGAGAAACATTTCGGCCGGCCGGTCATCCTTACAGACTATCCGAAGGACATCAAGGCGTTCTATATGAAGCAGAACGAGGACGGGAAGACCGTTCGAGGAATGGATGTGCTCTTCCCGAAGATTGGCGAAATCATCGGCGGGTCGGAAAGGGAGTCGTCGCTTGAGAAACTCAATGCGCGCATAGACGAGCTCGGAATGAGCCGCGAGTCGCTCGAATGGTATCTTGATACGCGCCGTTTCGGTTCCGCCCCTCACAGCGGATTCGGGCTCGGTTTCGAGAGACTGCTCCTTTTCGTGACAGGCATGGCAAATATCAGGGATGTGATTCCATTCCCGAGAACTCCGAAGAACGCCGAATATTAGGCATCGCAAGTCCGAAATATAGAAAAGATTAATTGAAAGATAAGGGGAACGAATAATGCTGATAATCGGAATTGCCGGAGGATCCGGTTCAGGAAAGACAACTGTAGTGAAGGCGCTTACTGACCAGTTGAAGGAAAGGGTTGTCGTCATCCCGCAGGACTCCTATTACAAGGATTCCAGTCATCTCCCGATGGAGGAAAGGCAGAAAGTGAACTTCGACCATCCGGATTCAATCGACTTCGAACTGCTGATTCAGCATCTGAAGGACCTGAAGGCCGGAAAGTCCATCGAGCAGCCGGTATATTCCTACATCACCTGCTCTCGCAGCAAGACCGAGACCATCACTGTCAATCCGGCGGAGGTCATAATCGTGGAAGGCATCCTTATTTTCTGCTGCGCCGAGCTCCGTAACCAGATGGACATCAAGATTTTTGTCGATGCGGACGATGACGACAGGCTGATGCGCGTGATGGCGCGTGACATCATCGAACGCGGGAAGACAGTGGAGACCGTGATACAGCGCTATTCACGCACCGTGAAGCCAATGTTCCTGCAGTTCATTGAGCCGAGCAAGAGGTACGCTGACGTGATTATCCCGCAGGGCGGTCACAACAAGGTGGCAATCGACGTGATTGCTGCTACTATCGAGAAGTCCCTCAATTCAGCCCATTAAAGGATTCCTGCCATGCGACGGATTAATTCTGAAGACAGGGCAGGGTTGTATATCACCGTGATATTTCATCTCACGGTGATTATTGTTTTGTTGGCAGTGCAGATTGGCTCGCAGTTGAAGGGTGACACGAGTTTTCTGATGGATTTTTCCAGACAGGAGGAGGCCGAGAGGCAGGAAAAGGAAGCCGATTTCAAGGAAAGCATCAGCAGGAGGCTTGACGAACTCATAGGTGCAGATGTCTCGCCCGGTACGCCGGTGCGCAACGTCACCGTTGACCGTAGCGCCCCTCTGAAGGACGACCGCAACACGGATGCCGAGGAGCTTTACCGGGAAAACGAGCGTCTGCAGCGGGATCTTAAGGGGCTGGATTCGCGCAGGGAGGATGCTCGGGACGAGACCGTGGACATCAGCGGGACAAGGCAGCGGGAGGAAAGCCCTGCGGAAAGCCGGCAGTATTCAGGACCGTCGGTGCTCAGCTGGACGCTTGACGGGCGCAAGGCCAGCACGCTTCCGGTGCCTGCCTACAAATGCTACAACGGAGGGGATGTGACAGTGCTGATAAGGGTCAACAACAGCGGCATCGTCGTCGTGGCGAAGGTCGTTGAGGCAGTTTCAAGCCCCGATGAATGCCTGCGCAAGGCGGCAGTCCGGGCTGCCAGGACCTCTCGTTTCAGCGCCTCTTCCACCGCTCCGGCAAACCAGGTCGGTGAAATCACCTACCGCTTTGTCGCCCAATAGGGTAGAAACAGCTTCTAAAACCGGACGCGCTTCATTCTTTTTTCGTAACTTTGCCGTCTATGGTCAGTGGATTCATATCTCGCCGCATCAGGTTTCGTGGAAAGATGGCTTCGGTTTGCGTGGCCGTCAGTTTCCTTGTGATGATTGTGGCGGTGGCTGTGTCGTCCGGTTTCAGACATGAAATACGGAACGGGCTGAGCGAGTTTTGCGGCGACGTGACTCTCACGCCTCTGAATCAGAACTATATGGGGGAGTCCGAGCCGATTCCTTCCGAGCCGGCATTCCTTCCGGCTGTCAAGGGACTTGACTGCGTGAAATCCGTCAGGGGAACAATCCTCCGTGCGGGAATCGTCAAGGAGGGAGAACTCATTCACGGGGTGCTTTTCAAGGGCGTGGAAGATTACCGGAAGGCCGATTCGTTGGCGCTGTCAGTCTCTGTGCCGTCGCAGCTCGCGTCTATCCTGAAAATTGACGTTGGGGATGACATCCTGGCCTATTTTGTCGGGGAGAAAGTCGTGGCTCGAAAGTTCAGGGTGGAATCGCTCTATGACGGGATTCTCTCTTCCGAGGACAAACTGATTGTCTATACAGACCTGCAGACAATGCGCCGGATTAACGGCTGGAAGGGGAGCGAGGTCTCTGCCCTTGAGGTGTCGCTGAAAGAAAGTTCCCGCAGCGAAGAGGGCATACGGCAGGCCGCAATTGACATAGGTGCGGAGGTGTTCTCGCACTCTTCTGAGGATGAGCCGACTGTTATCGTGAACTCGGTGGTGCAGAGTTTTCCGCAGCTGTTCGACTGGTTGAATCTCATCGACTTCAATGTGCTTGTGGTGCTGGTGCTTATGACGATAGTGGCCGGATTCAACATGATTTCAGGGCTGCTGATACTCATGTTCGAGCATATCCCGACCATCGGGCTGCTGAAGGCTCTCGGAATGAAGGACAGGGGGATTGCGGCGATATTTCTCCGGAGCTCCGCCGCGCTTGTCGGCAAGGGCATGGCAGTCGGCAATGCTCTCGCCATAGGGCTCTGTCTTGTTCAGAAGTACACTCATATTCTGAAACTCAGTCCCGAGAACTACTTTGTCCCGTTTGTCCCGATTCATATAGACTGGCTTCAGATTCTCATGGCTGACGTGATTTCCTTTGCCGTCATAATGCTTCTGCTCCTTCTTCCGTCGATGTTCATTTCCCGCATCGATCCTTCCCGAACCATGCGGGTCGAATGACGGGATTTGTTCGTCTTTTTGGTCTATATCCTTCACAAATCTTACTAAGAATTATTCAGTTGACACGGATGTCACGGACGCAGCGTACTGATGTCACGTCGGCGTCAGTTACGGTGATGTTGTCACCGTTCTGCATGAATCCGATTTTTGTCGCGCCGAGCACTGATGTCCCCTTGTTCTTGTCGCCCTCCTGGCCGAAAGACCATTTCGTACGTGAAACCGAACCTGAGCCAGGTCCGTCGTTCCCCATATAGTATCTCATGATGCACAGCTCCACCTGGCTCGGAGTCCTGTAGCCTTCCGGACAGTAGGGGTTTCCGTTGCCATTTGCCACGCTTTCCGTGACGCTCTTGTTATATCCGGAAAATCTTGTCGTGGAGACCGAACTCTTGCTTTTATAGACCTCGAATTTCTTGTAGAGACGGTTCTCCACCGAGAGCTCGTCCGCGTAGGTCAGTTCACGGGAGGTGTAGTAGCGCAGAGCCTGACTGTTCAGGTGGGTCGTCGTGAAGAGGTAGTTGCCGTTTGAGAGCTTTTCCATCTGGATATAGTCCTGCGGCATCTTGTCTATGCTGTAGGTCTCGTCTGCGTTGCCGTCAACGTAGCCGAGGTTCCTGACACAGCGCACCGAGGCTTTTTTGATATGCTGCCAGTCGATATTTGTCCGGCTTGTAGAGAGGGCTTCCTCCGCCCAGAGCATAGTCGGATCGTTGCTGTCGCTTCCAAAGCAGGTGCTGGATATGACGTGCTGGAGCCAGTCTTCGTCTTTGTCACTTTTCTGCTGCTCCGGAGTCCTGTTGTACAGCTGCGTCGCGCTGCTCAGAAGTCCCTTCCCGACCACTATGCCTATGAGCTGGTTGACCGATGCCATGTACCAGCGCACCTCGTCCCTGTCGATGACCCCGTCTCCGTTGTTGTCCCGGTTGCGGTTCATGCAGGAGTAGCGGAGGTAGGAGTAGCCGGACGAAAGCTGCGGCATGTCGTTATCCACCTCAAACTGCATATAGTTCTCCCATTTCTGCACGGAGTTGAACGTAGTGCTGCTGCCGGAACTCAGCCCCCATTCCTTGCAGGTGTTGTAGAGCCCGTTGTTGTTGTCTGTGTTTCCGCGGCTTTGGCTTGCGGTAGAACTCCAATACGTGCTGAATCCTTCAAACTCATCCTTTGTTTCCGTGCCCCATGCCGTCTGGAGGTCCGTGTAGGACGGATCCGTGTTGTAGATGCTCTGGATGGCGTGCTGCTGGATGGTAATGACAGACCCGGTGCTCCGCGATTCCCCGTCAAGACTTGTGTCGGAACTGCACAGAATGTGGAGCTTGCGGTCTTCGGCGTTGACAAATCTCTTCCACAAATCCGAACTCATTTCATTGGTTATAGGATTCTTTTCGTAGTAGTACTCGTCGATGAACACTGTGAATGTGAGCTTTGCCTCCGAAGGGGAGTCGCGGTGGTCGAACTCGCTGGCATCAGGAGACTCAAGGTACTTGTCGACCTGCGAGCCGATGTAGTCCACGAGCTGGCTGATGTTCATTATTCCGTCGTTATGGTAGCCTGCAAGTCCATCGCTGCCGTCTCCTTCCTTGTTGTCCGATGCGCTTTGGAGCACGCCTTTTGTCTCGAATGTCCTGTTGCAGAACTTCCTGCGTCGTGTACTGAAGTTTCCGTCACTGTCCTTTTTGTTGAGACGGAAATGAACCCACTGATAATCAAGTCCGTCAGGGATGTCCATCCCGTCCTTTTTGTATGGCTCACCTTCTCCGAACGGGGTCTTGGCGCTCCATGTCAGCCGGTCGACTATGCAATGGTCCTTGTCAAAGGTTTTTCCCTCGAAGAAGTTCGTCAGCCGGAAATTAATGGTCTTGGATATGTAGTGGCTGTCGCAGAGTATGATGTCCTCCTTCGCGATGGTGATGGCTCCGCTTGCTCCCGGCTGTTTTTCCACCACGTCTGACGAGTCTCCGCTCTGGCTGCTCTCCACCTCGACTCGTATGCTGTTCACGCCGTTGACGGTCACTGTGTAGGTGTAGGAGGTGTTTCTCTCCGTGTTGAAGTTGTCAAATCCGGCATAACTGTCCTTCCCGTCACCCATGTTTCCCTCGCTGTTGTCAATGTCCGCGCTCCAGTTGCCGAGGTGGATGATGTACTGCACGTCTCCTCCGAGCACCTGACCGGCCTTGTCATTCACCAGATCCATCTCCACGCGGCCTGTCACCACGACATAGGTCGAGAAGTCGTTCGCATATTCATAAAGCCTCATGCTCCTTTCATACGGAACGCCGTTGAGCACATACGACACGTCGCAGGCCCCGTTTTTCCCCTCTGCCGTCTTGACGCTGCGGCTGCGGTCCTGCCAAGACTTCGGAGCCTTCTTTGGAACCTGCCGGTTTTCAAGCATATAGAAGGAGAACTCCGATTGCGTGCTGCTCGGGAATTCCTCGAAGTTCACGAATTCCGTGTCGAAGAAATCCTTTGCGTATTCTGAATATTCGGACGGCGCGACGGCCGGATCCACGGACACGAAGTCCGCTCCTGCCGAGGTCGCGATTCCCCTCTGGCCATATCCCAAAAGATAGGCGGTGCGCGGCACGTTCACCACTTTCCACTGCTTTGCCTCGAATGACTTGATGACCTGCCCGTTCTCGTCCGGGCGACTTCCTGTCTTGAAAATGAAGCGTATTTTCGCGTCGACTCTGCGAAGGCTCATCGTTCCGTTGATTTTCGTCAGTTCTGGTGTAGTGCTGTTGAGGCTGCCGTTGACCTTCACGTCGGAAAGCTTTCCTGTCATTTGAAAATAGCCGTTCCTGTTGACGATTCTCTGGTTCAGATAGACGTTGAAACCTTGCAGGTCGCTTTCTGTGTGGATGTTGTGTGCGAGCAGGTCGGAGGATATGCGCACCATGTCGGCATCGAGGTTCGTGATCATGTAGAACTTGAGTCCCTCTCCGTTTGAGGTCTTGAAACGTACAGTCCCGGAAGTCGTGCCGTCGTCCGAGGCAGCGTTGCTGACATACCAGCAGTTCCCGGTGGCATTCTCCACTTCAGACTTTGATGTCTTCTGATTGGACGTGTCGAAATACAGACCGGTGATTTTCGAGCCCCTGCTGTCGAATCCGAAGATGTAGAAATTGTAAATCTGGCTTTCGTTCCTCTTGCTCACGGTCGCCCGGGTCACGATTTCCCTGCTCTCCTGCGCGCCGAAGTCGAGCAGAACCCAGCTTTCGCCTCCGGTGAGCCCGCCCTCTTCGCAGAAATCTTCCTTGACGCATGAGACGAATGCGAACGCCGTAAAAATCAATATGTTGAATATAAATCTTCTCATTTTTGAAGGTTTCTTAGTATATCAAAATAACAGAGTGTCAAGTTTCTGCCGATTCATATCGTTCCGTGTCAGTCAAACGTGGTTTCGCTTTCCTTCTCCCGCCATTCTTCCACTTCAAAGTCAAATTGAGCGAACTCGCGGTTGTAGAATATTCCGATGTTGAGCCGGACGTGTTCGTTTCGGGCGATATGGTTGAGCTCTCGCGCTATACCGAATCCGTCAATATAGGTCATTGTCCTGTCGACTTTCGGAATCTCGTATTCGGCACCGATGAAATAGGGGATGGTTGCGGCCGCGCCTTCTGTGACCTTACGGAGAATCCAGTGCGTTTCAAGGCTGTTCGGCCTGTCGGTGGTTCCCAAGATGCCGTATTCGGTCGCTATCGTGAGGTCGTAGCCTCCGGTTCTGAACCGCAGACCGTTGCTTGTTCCGGTGCCGCCGGAAACCGTGTCTCCGGAGTTGATGCTGAACGTCGATCCCTGACCGGCCTCGACCATGGACACCGTCTCGCCGGAGAGGCGGATCTGCCTGCCCGTCCCGACATTGGTTATGGTAGAGTATGTGGAGCCGCTGAACCTCCAGAAGTAGTTCTCTATGTCCTTGTGGTGGCGAAGTTCAGTGTCTCCGGAGAAGAACCTGTAGACGAGGCGGCCGTCCGTGTCTCCGATGTAATAGTTCCCGGATGCGGCCGAACGCAGCACGAACATGTCGCTTGTGGTTGCTCCGGACGAAATGTTGGCAGCGAAGTTGTATTCCTGTCTGTATCCTATCTTAACGTCTTCTGTGACAGCGGTTTTCCTGTAGACCGCACCGAACAGGGAGAATGTGAAACTTTGAGGAGAGGATGACTCCGGACTTGTCTCATAGAGATAGGTGTCGTAGATTGTGACCGGGTCGGTGGTCATTGCGTCAACTCGCTTCATTTCAGCGAGTTCCGGAAACGCGACGTCGCGTGAACTTGCCGGAATCTCACCGCCGTCATGCTCGAATACGTATGCGTTTGTCGGGTTCTGTGCGGACAGCCCGACTTCCTTGAAAAACAATGAGCTCTCCGCGATGTTGTTGCGAACAGCAATCGTGAGTCTGCCCACGCAGCGGAGCATCTGTGCCGAGACCTTGTTCTCGCCGGCACTGATGGAAAAGTCCACTACTGCGGAGCATGGCATTCCGTTTTCGTTGTCATAGGCGGGAGCCTTTCCGGACTCGACGGTTTCTTTCAGGATCAAGTTTCTGAAAGCGTCGTCAATCGTGGCTCCGACTACATATTCCCCGTCGTCAAGCGATGTGCAGTTGGCGACCGCATAGAGCGTGCAGTTACCTCTCGGGATGTCCACGAACTTCATTTCAGCGGATTTGCCGTCTTCCGCGAAGCGTATATAGTCCAGTGCGGCTGAAGTTGAGTTGTTTCCGCCCGCTTCCTCTTCGCCTCCTGCTGTGAGCCCCTTTGGCAGCAGATGCTCGTGCACGAGAATCTCTCCGCTTTCCCTGTTCACAATCCAGACGCTGAGAACGTTCATCACGTTGCCGTCCTTCGCGGTCCGAGTCACGGCCTTTGTCACCGTGACTTCCGGGGCGCTGCCGATGCTGAGCACGACGTTTCCCGTGCCGCTGTCGGTGTCCGTAAGCCCGTCTGCCTTTCCGCACGCGGCTGCGCAGAGCAGGAGTGCGGCCATAGACTGTATGATTCCGTGTGTTCTCATTGTTCTTTACAGGTTTATGTCAACGTTCGACTGGATTTCGTCCCACTCGGCGATGTCGATGCTGATTGTGACGTATGAACTGTGGATGATGAACGTGAATGTGTAGATTTTCCCGACTTCAAGCTCCGTAGTAGGGAGGGTGACGGAGTGGAGAGCGTCTCCTCCGTTGTCGGTGTAGAAGTTGGCGGTCGTCGGCCCTTTCCCGGAGGAAAGTGTCTGCGGGATGACAAAGACCACCTTGTCCTCCCCGTCAAAGACAGACGCGGTTTCGTCCGTGTCCGTGGCGTTCTCCGCCGAGTGGAAGCGTTCATGTCCGCTCCATGTGTAGAGCTCGCCCGTGCTGTCGAAGGTGTTCTCCTGCTTGTACCAGGCAATCTTTTCCACATCGTCGGTGTCGCTGAACTGACCGTATTCGAGGGTTCCGACGGTGTAGAGCCCCTTGAGATGGAAGGAGTTCACATAGTCGGTGAGCCCGCTCGTGCTCGCGTCATTCTTGTAGCGTATCCTGAATCGGAGTCCGGAAAGCGCATGGCGGAAATTCATCGTCACCGCGCTTATGCCTTCGGCGTCTTCCTGTGGGTACCTTGTGGCGTAGGCGACGAGCAGGTCGTAGTCTTCGGTAGTGGCCTTGTATTCGATGGCGAGCCTCTTCGCGTCGGAAGCCGGGTTGATTCCCGCGTCGTAGGGCCAGTATGCTCTGAAACTGTAGCGCATCGCCATTTCCCACTTCCTTTTCGGCGTGTATGTCCAGCATTGCCGCGCATCGGCTCCGCTGCCTTCCGTTCCCCATCCGACTTCCTGTGCGGCCGTGCTGATGAACACATTCGACGGGCTGTCGCTCTCTTCAATTCTCTTGTGCCCGAAAATTCCGAACGGCCTTGTCCGCATCTCGGAGTCCGTGTCGGTGATTGAGTCGCCTGCTCCGGACTTCGTGGCAAGGCCCGTGAATGAAATGAACTCTCCTTCGTTCCCGGGAACGTCAATGGCGACAGCACGTTTGGAGCACCCGCCTGAAAGCAGAATGGATGAGACCGCGAGCAGCACCGCGATGCCGTGAAGCGCCGCTTTTGTATTCCATATATTCATGTTCATTGCCATAGAGCCTGCCTATTTCATTTCTATGTCGGAGTTGCCTCCTGTACTCCATCCGCCGACGGACGCGTCGAAGTCGATGTAGTTTTCCGCGCCGGTGGCGATGTAGACGTGATAGGTGATGTCGGTTCCCTCTCCCCAGCGGATGCGTTCGGTCGTGTTGCTGTACAGAAGTCCGGTCAGGTACTGGATGTCTTTTTTGCCTGAGGAGTCGTAACTGCCTTTCTTCCAGACTGCTATCGTGATCCTTGGAGTTCTTGTCAGTGTTCCGGATGTTGATGAGGTGAGCGGCTGCGGAATCATCATTGTCTTCGGGAACAGAGTCTTGCTTTCCGCTGCCGTGACTTCCAGGCCGTCCGGGGTGTCGGATGTCACGAACGAGACACTGTAATCGCTGATGCTTGAGGCAGCATATTCAACCCAGGAATTCGCCCTGAATGTCCCGCAGGTGTAGATGTCCTGCAGGGAGACGTTCTCGACGAACCATTTTGCGCCGTCTTCCGGAGCATAGTCGAGGGAAATCACGAAACTGACCCGGCACAGCGCGTGCCTGAACTGAATCTTGGCGCCGTAGCCAGAAAATGCCGTGCCGTCAGCCACGCTCCACGTGTTTGCGCTGTTGCCGGAAAGGTCGGTCGAGCGGGCCGTGAGCAGGTCGACGCATTTCTTGGACGAGGCAGCCCCTGCCGTGCCGTAGACTGCGTCCGCTCCGTAGCCGGGTGTCGGCTCGACGGTCCAGTTGCGGATGACGAGGCCACCGTTGTCCCGGTCAAGGCTGAATCGGCTGTCGTCTTTCAGGCAGTATGGCGCCCAGGAGAAGAATGTCAGTTGTCCGCCCTCGGGCCACCAGTAGGTCTGCCCCGATTCCCATGCTTTCCAGACCCCTCCGCCGCATGAAATCTTTTCATGCCCGATGTAGAGCACGGCCTCGTCGCTGTTGTCCCTCCAGGTCTTGTCGCGCGGAAGGTACCATGCGATGGTGCCGAAAGCCGAGTCCGCCGGGAATGTGGAGAATGTGGCGGCCTTGGTGCCCGTCTTCACAGGCGTGAGGCTGAAGCATATCTCAGTGGACGCTTCACCACCGTTCGCCCCGTCCGCCAGTTCGTTTCTGACGCAGCCGGTCGCGATGGCGGCTGCAGCGGCCGAGACGGCGACAACTGAAACGGCTGCCTGCCGAAAACGCCTTGCCGTGCGCTCCGTTGCTGGTATGCTTCCTGAAAATCTCATGCCTTTTCTGTTTTGGAACCCACGGGGAGTTTCACCTCCCGAGGGGTTGATGTTGCAGTTGGAAACTACTTGATTTCGATGTCTGTTGAAGCCACGTCTTCCCAGTCTTCGGTAGCCGGATCCCAAAGAACCTCATTGAGGCTGAAGTTGAGTCTGAAAATATACTTCTTTCCCATTTCCCAGGAGTCGAAGTAGTCCTTCACATTTATGATAGCCGTGCAGACATCATCTACAGCGTTGCCGTCAACGGTTGTAGTCACGGTGTATTTCACTTCGACCGTTGCAATCTTGTCGGCCTCGGTGACACCCTTGAAGTCCTGAGGAATATAGATGTAACGGTCTTCGTTTGCTTCAGGGACGGCAGTATATTCAGTCGAAGTTATGTCTAAACCGGTCTCAGTATAGATTTGTGTCGTCCTCGTTCCGCTTGCAAGAATATATTCCTCATTCTTTCCATCTGTTGCGCCGGTCTTGTTCGCATCCTGAGACTGGGCATAATTGGCCGCATGGCTGAGCTTGTTGAACTTGATTGAGTTCAGCGTGAACTTCTTGTCGGCATAGTCTTCGGCTTTCTTCACCTGGAACCCGACTCTGGAGAACTTGTGCTTGAAAAGCGTAGGCACACCTACACGAAAATAGGCCTTGTCTGTATTCTGGAACTGATCCTTGGCGATGTCCGCAACGAGGAAATCGGTGTTCTTATTTTCGTCCAGGTCAATCAAGGCAGTAATTCCATAGCAGTCAGTTGCATTTGCAATTGTCACGTGACTGTTGGATGTCCCCGTAACAAGGTCGAGGTTATCCTTGTTAAGCGAATAGGCGAAGAATGTCAGCTTACCTCCCTTTGGCCAGTAATACGTTTTTCCGGTCTCTTTCCATGTGTCGTCCGTCTGATGCGAAATCGTTGATTCTTTGATGTATAGCTGTGCATCTGAGAGATTGGCGTCCCAGTTCTTGCCGTTGGGGAGATAGTAGGCCCATGAAGCGAACACATTGTTTTCAGAGAACTCTTTCTGGTTGCTTGCCGGTGCCTTTGTCTTAGGCGCCACGTTGTAGGCGATTTCAGCGTTCTCATTTGAGAAGTCCGGAGTCACCTCGTTCTTGGAGCAGGCCGCAAGTGCTGCGGCTGCCGCGAAAAAGAAAATGTACTTTTTCATAATTGTTAAAAAATTAAAATTATTAAAATAAAAAATTGTTTTGTCAACCTGTTGTTTTTGCGGAATTTGCGGCATCCGCGCCACCGTTATATGTCAATGTCCCTGTGCTCCTCGTCCCAGTCGTCAATCTTCGGGTCGAAGGCTCCGCCGCTGCTCTTCGGGGGCTCGACCTTGATTGTCTCGTCAATGAGCAGCCAGTTGTGCCTGAGAGCGTTCTCGGTCTGGAACAAGTCCGTGATGTCGAAAGTCTTGCGGATAGTCTTCTTGTCGACTGTTGACACGTCGAAGGTTATCTGCAGATTGCCGCTTGCATTCGGGATGCGCCCGAAAGTGTTGAACACCGCGCACACTACAGCCTCGCCATTGTCCTCGCTTTTCTTGAGCGTGAACCACACGGATGCTTCAGGCTCGTTCACCTTAGTGTCCGTGGCTATGAGACTCGCCCCAGCCATCCCGGAGAGGACTGCCTGCGCCGAGTTCACCCACTCGATGCCGTCGACACGGACCTGAACATACCAGCTCTCCACGACCGAATGCGCGTCCGCCGAGATTGTCCAGGGGTCGTCGTGGTAGGGGATAACCTCAAGTTCCCGGCTCGCGACCTCAAGATGTTCCGGCTCCATCAGGATGTTCGGCTCTTCTCCGCCCTTGGTGCTGAAGCGAGTGAGGACATTGGACGGGGCCGGGTCAGTGAATGCACAGGCCTTGGCATAGTCGTGGTAATCCCTGAGTTTGGTCTCCTCCGTACCGAAGTCGTAGGCAAGCATCCTGTAGCTGCCCGGGCCGAGGTAGACCTCTCCGCTGACGACCCTGCGCCCGTCAGCCGCTGTGCTGACGTTCTGAAGGAAGTCTTCAGTGACGTATTTTCCCGTCGCCGCGTCGAAGAATATGACGTGCATCACCTCCGGCTCGATTTTCTGCACAGGAATCCTGTCGTTGTAGATGTCGCAGGTGACGTTCCGGATGCCGTCCGTGTTGACCGCGACCCTGACGGACGTTCTGTAGTCGGGTTCATCAAGAGGGCGGCGGTGGCAGGACGTTGCGATGAACACGGCACACAGCACCGCCACGGTAGCCCACAGGCTGCCAGAAGCCGCTCTCCATCGTATGTTTGTGTTCAATCTCATGTCCTTTTTCACTCCGTCCGTATAAACGGTCCGGCAACAATTATCTATCTTTTTCTGTTGTGCGAGTCCCTGCCTATAGGTATCACCAATGAAATCTTTGCCTTTGTCGGGCCGAACCACGAAATTTTGCCGACCTTCGACCTATCGCGCCAGAGATGTTCGTAGTCCTCGGACGGCTGATAGTGTCGGTAGTCGCTGTGGAGATAGCCTGCGGAGACGGAAAATTCCATATTCATCCACTTGCAGACCGGCATCGAGTAGCCGTAGGTCAGCCCGGCAGACCAGTATTCGCCCTGGTAGCAGAGTCTCGTGTCCCATTGGAAATCATATTTCCCCGACATTCCATAGACGCCGAGAAAATGCCCGCTGAGATAGTCCTTTTTGTCGTCTCTGATGAACCACCAGCGTGGCTCGAAGCCTATCGACAACAGCTGGAAGCAGTATTTCCTGTCATTCGGGCCCCATGACCACCAAGGGAAGACGTCCTCTACAGTTATCGAACAGCGGCGGCCGATCGGAAATTCCACCTCCGCGTTCACCGCAGTGACGGCGTCATAGAGCAGATTGGTCTTCACCGCCGGGTACCAATGCTTACGTGCCCTGTATTTCATCGGAGCGACGTCAATCCTCTCCGTTTCGATGAACTCGTTTGTGATTATATCTTCTTCCTCGGGGATATATTCTTCTTCACCGAAGTCGAATGTTTCGTCATCGAGGACATCGACGGGGAGCAGCGGCGCTGACGGGACATCGGGGCGGACGGATTCCCAGACGCATATCCATGTGGCCAGACGAAGTTCCGGCATAAGGTGTATCCTCATCCATTTCCAGCTTATGCCGCCGTCGAGCCGTTGCAGACGCCACTTTCTCGTGGCATCGGAGATTGTCCTGTCTTCGAGGATGGAGATTACTCTCTTTCTGTCCCAGCGGTGATAGCCCCTGTCGACGGCCTCGCGCAGACCGTCCCAGTTTTCGGCAACCGGGTGCAGCGAAATGTTCCGCATGTCAAGTTCTTTGCCTTTGGGGAGATTCTCCATGATGAAGCGCCTTGCTGCCCGTGCACGGGCCGATGCGAGAGCGGCGTTGTGCTCGTAGACTCCTTCTGGGGATGCGTAGGAATATATCGCGATGCTGTCTATTTTCTGTGAGAGCTGCAGATGGCTGACTATCTGATCGATGTTTTCGGAATTGTTGAGATAGCAGCGGTCGATGTCAACCTCGTCCCACCTGTAGTAGAGCCGATATGCGTGCGGTTGCCTGCCCGGAGCTTCGGAAACAAGTTCCGGGCTCCCGTGCGGCTCCCGATTCTGCGCGAGCGTCTCACCGGCACACAAAAACATCATGTTCGTCAATATCAGACAGACCCAATATCTCATAAAACACAACAACCAACTGCCGCCATTCCGGCGGAAAAATGCGCCTTTCTCTTTCCACGGCGCCTACACTCTCAAAAACATCAATCAGCAGCCCCTCATGTCCGAAACACCCCTGCCGGCCAGACAATGAGTCTGTCGGCTAAAATGTTTTCTGTCCGCTTGATTTTGCAGTACAAAGTTAATTACAAATTTTAATTTTTCGAAACATTTTCAGAAAAAGTGGCTGGGGGGGGGTGCGTAAATTTCTAATTTGAAACATATTGATACGTATTTTGAAACATATGCATGTTTTAATTTTTTAAAATTATACCTATTTATATATTATAAGAGGCACGGTTGCCCCGAATGCGGAGGCAGATTGTTGAATAATCGGACAAATTGACTAAATTTGACGCGCCTTCATTTTTCGGGCGCGTTTCGCCGAGGCGGACATGACGTGTGGGAAATAAGTTAAAGACATGATGAAATTATCAGATATGCTGGAATCCGCATGCCGGACCGGACGCCTTTGCCGCCGGTTCTTCCGTTCGGTCTGCCTTGCATTGCTGTTTGCGGTGCCGCCTGTGCTGGTCTCCTGCGGAGGCTATGACGCGAGGCTTAAGGACCTTGATGCGGTGATTGCCCGTCAGAACGAGTACCGGGACTCTGTGGAGCGGCGCATCGTGACGCTTGGACGGGTCTTCGAGTCTGCTCCGACTGACTCTCTCAAATGGGAAACCGCACGGAAAATCTGTCTCTGCAGCAATCACTACAGCCGCGACACGGTGTTCCGCTATCAGCATCTGATGGAGACACTCGCCTCGGATCCCCGTCAGGAGCTGTTGTCGCGTATGGCCAAGGTTCGCATCCTGCTTGACAAAAATGAGAACTCGCTTGCCGAACGAATGTTTCTCGACACGGACACTTCAGTTCTGAACGGAGGCCCGTTTCTCCGTGACTGGCTCAGCTGCCGGATGGTGCTGTACTCGGAACTCGCCTCGGATGCCGGCTCAGGAGCCGAGGCGGAGCACTGTGAAGGCATCGTCGAGCAGACACGCCGTCGCTACCTCGGCATCGACTCCACATCCTTTTATGCCCGGAGGGTGAAGGCCCAGCTGCTGCGTGACGCCGGGGAAACGCGGGCTGCGCTTGACGCCTTCGGACGTCTCTACGAAGAAGAGGAAGAACACCATTCAAAGGCATCGGCCGCCTACAGCATCGCGAAAATATACGAGACTGCCGGCGAGGAAGAACTCCGTTTCGACTGGCTTGTCCGCAGCGCGCAGCAGGACTTTATGGCGGCGGAGCGGGGCTACATGTCGCTTTACGAACTTGCTCTAATGCTCTACGACCGCCGGCAGTACAGCAAGTCCGAGCAGTACATCAGCCAGAACCTCATGGACGTGATTGCCGGCAACTTCAGCAAGCGGCTGCTCAACTCAGGAAAGGCCAAGCTCATCATCACGGAGGCTTCCCGCCGTGTCGAACGTGCCCGTTTCATCTGGCTTACGGCAGGCTCCGGATTCGTCTTTCTGCTTCTTGTCCTCATCTTCATCCTCTTTCAGCGCGGAATCCGTCTGCAGCGCGGCCTTGAGGAAACGAACAGGCAGCTCATCGACGCGAACAAAATCAAGAACGGCTATGTGTTCCGTTACATGGATCTTTCGCTCCACTACATAGACCGCATCGGTGAGACCCGCAACGAACTCCGCTCTCTCGGGAAGACGGAAGGCTTCGACGCCGTGATGAAGTCGCTGCGTTCTCCGTCAGCGATGTACGGAGAATACGAGGACTACTACCGCATCTTTGACGAGACTTTCCTCGGGCTCTATCCGGACTTTGTCGAAAAGGTCAACGAACTCCTCTCGGAAGACTGCCGCTTTGTCCTTGAGGACGGCAGGAGGCTCCCGAAGGAACTCCGCATACTGGCCGCCATCCGAATCGGCGTCACCGAGAGCGGAAAGATTGCCAAGTTCCTCAAGTGTTCGCCCAATACGGTCTACACCTACCGCACGCGTCTGAAACGCTCCGCTCTCTGCCCGAAGGATGAGTTTGAGGCGAGAATAGCGATGATATAAGGCGGAGGAGAAAATGCGGGGACTTGCTAAGCTTGGATTCGGATGTTTGTGGAACATGAACCATGGATATGAAAACGATGAACGATGAAAAAAAATCGACGGTGATTCTTCTTTCCGGAGGAATCGGGAGCGGGAAGTCGGCCGTGAGGCGGATTCTTGAAGGGATGGGCGTGCCTTGCTATGATGCGGATTCGGCGGTGAAAGATTTCTACCAAGTTCCGCCGGAGCGGACGGCGACGGCTTTCGGGGCGGAATCCCGGCCTGAGCGTCTTGGCTCGGGCGGATCGCAGAAGCCGTTTCTGCTGCCGGAGGTTGAATCCGCTCTCGGACAGGAGTTCCGCAGGGCGGACGGCCAATTTGACAACAAGGCGTTGGCGGCGGTGATTTTCAGCGATTCCGGCAAGCTCAAGACAGTTGAGAACATTGTCTTTCCGGCGCTTTTCGCTGATTTCGAGCGGTGGCGGAAGTCTTCGGATATGGCATCTGTGCCTGATAAGGCTTTGCCTGCCGAGGCGGAGTCCGTGAAAGGCGGCTCCGTAGGCATTCCTGGACTGACGGCACACGTGCCGGTCAAACCGACAAAGGCTCCGCTGTCAGCCGATGTTGTCGTCTTTGAATCCGCCACGGCCCTTGACAAGCCGGACTTTCCGAAAGTCTGGGACAAATGCCTCTGGGTCGACGCTCCCGAAGAAGTGCGGATTGAGCGCGTGATGGCCCGTGACCGCTGCACACGGGAACAGGTTCTGTCACGCCTCCTCCTTCAGTCCCCGCTTGAAGCCCATCGCAGCGAGATTGACGCGATAATCCTCAACGACTGCACCCTCCCGGAACTCTCCTCACGAGTCCGTTCGGTCTTGAATTGTATTATGCACCCTTTGAACCTATGTAAATAAATATCATTCCGAGAATTATCAGACTTAAATCCAATGCCTTGGCCTTGAGGTTCTTCTCCTTGAAGACGAGCCATCCGCAGAGGAAAGAGACGATGACGGCGCCGCGGCGGACGAGAGAGATTATTGCAATCATCGAATCCGGTTGAGCGAGCGCGGTGTAATAGACAAAGTCGGCGGCCGAGATTAGCACCGAGATTGCAGGAATGGCCCAGCTCCAGCGGAACGGGGTCGTCGAACGGCGCTTCGGGTACCACATCACCATCATTAGCATACCCATTATGATGCACTGGTAGAGATTGTACCATGTCTGCACGAAAATCGGCTCGAACCGTCGCATGATGAACTTGTCGTAGAGGCCGCTTGCAGCGCCGAGCAGAACTGAGACGCAGAGGCAGAACACCCAGCGGTCGTGCGCGAAGTCGATCGACTCTTTCTTGCTTGAGCGACCCAGCAGGAACACCGACACGATTGCAATCAGCACACCGGCCCACTGACACAGGTTCAGTCTCTCTCCGAAGAAAATCATCGCTCCGAGCAGCACGAGCACCGGCCGTGTGGCGTTTATCGGCCCGACAATCGTAATAGGAAGGTGCTTCAGTCCGAAATAGCCGAAAATCCACGACGACAGCACCAAAACAGCCTTCCCGAGAATGAAAAGATGCGCCTGCACCGGATTTTCGAGAGCCTCGTGTGCCGCAGTGATGTCGAAAATCCCTGCGCCGAACCATCCGAAACCTCCGATGCAGTCGATGAGGAACGGCAAGAAAATGACCGTCGAGAACAGCGTGTTGAGGAACAGCACCGGAATCACGGCATTGTCCCTGAGCGCCTCCTTTTTGGAGACATCGTAGAGTCCGAGCAGAAACGCCGAACAAAAAGCGAGCGAAAGCCAAAGCGGCATAATCATTCTATATTATTATGGTATATGTCGAAACCGGAATCTATTCTGTATGCGGTCAAACCGGAATCCCCTACATATTTCACATAATCCCCAAACCGTGCCGCAAAGATAATTCATATTCCTTTGCATTATCCCCAATTGTTCTTATTTTTGTGATTATTGAAGAACCTCAAAGATAGATTCTGAGAGATTTTGGATTTATTTTTGAGGATAGATTTCTTTTTGAAGAAGGAGTGTACTGGGCGTACACGACTGATGAAAAAAGGAGTCTTTTCGATAAGTGAGAGCAGAGCCAAGCTTGCTTGAGCTATGCCGAACGCAGAAAAGGGCGATGAAATCGAATATAGACCAAAAAGAAACCAAAATCATCATGATAAGACCGGCAAAAAGAACAGAAGTCGTGAAAGAGTATTACTTTTCGCGGAAAAATAAGGAACTCGCGGCATTGAACCAGTGGCGCGCGAAAAACGGGCAGAACCCGATAATCAGCCTCGGCATAGGCGCTCCCGACAGGATGCCTCCTGCCGCTGCAATTGAGGCTCTCTGTGATTATGCCCACAAGACAGATTCTCATGTCTACCAGAACTATAAGGGGCTCCCGGAACTTCGCGGGGCATTTGCTTCCTGGTACCGCCGCTACTACAACGTGGAACTTGACCCCGCTACGGAAATCCAGCCTTTGGCAGGCTCAAAGGAAGGCATCCTGCTTCTTGCCCTCGCGTTCATCGACAGGGGAGACAAGGTTCTTGTTCCGGATCCGGGCTATCCGACCTACACCTCGGCTCTCGAACTCGTCGAGGCTGAAATTCTCACCTACGACCTGCTTCCGGAAAACAACTGGTGCCCGGACTTTGAGGCGTTGGAACGTATGGACCTCGGCGGCGTGAAGATGATGTGGGTGAACTACCCGTCGATGCCGACCGGAAAGGCCGCCTCGGAGGAACTTTATAGGAAGATTGTGAAATTCGGTCTCGAACATGACATCCTCATAGTCAACGATAACCCATATAGTTTTGTGCTCACGGACAGGCCGCTCTCCATACTTGAAGTCCCGCGTGCAAAGGAATGCTGTATCGAGCTTAATTCCCTCAGCAAGGCTCACAATATGTCGGGCTGGAGAATAGGGATGGTCGCTGGGGCACAGGAACTTATTTCGGCCGTGCTCAAGGTAAAGTCCCAGATGGACTCGGGGATGTTCAAGCCTATGCAGATGGCTGCCGTTGCCGCTCTCTCGCAGGGCCCTGAATGGTTCGAGCAGCTGAACGCCGGCTACCGCGAGCGCAGGAAGATTGCCTGTGAAATCATGGATGTTCTCGGCGCCGAGTACCCTGCCGACGGCACCGGACTCTTTGTCTGGGGCCGCGTGCCTGAAGCCAGTCCGCTGCTCGGCAAGGCTGAGGAAACTGCGAAAACTGCCGCAGCCTGCGGCCTGAAGCTCAGCGCTCATGAGGACGGCGTCTCAAAGACGCATGGTGAACTCGTGTCCGACTACCTTCTCTACAGGACCGGTGTTTTCGTGACCCCCGGCTGCATCTTCGGCCGCAACGGGCGCGACTACATCCGCATCTCGCTCTGTGCCAATGCGGAAAGGCTCTCCGAGGCTTTGCGGCTCATCAAAGGTATATTGTAAGCGATGCTGCCTCTCGTTTTGCTGCGGGATGGGCGGATGAGGGCGCTTGTAAAAAAGGTGTAAGACTATATGACAATAGGAATAGTTGGACTTGGACTCATCGGAGGTTCGATGGCGATTGACCTGAGGCGCCGCGGCTTCGCGTCGGAGATTCTCGGCGTTGAGGCAGAGCCTGTGAATGCCTCGGCCGCGCTGAAGATAGGACTTGTCGACGAGATTGTGGATTTGGAACAGTGCATTGACAGAAGCGACATCGTCATCCTGTCGGTTCCGGTAGGTGCGGCAGTGAAAATGCTCCCGGAGGTTCTTGACCGTTTTGCTGAAATAGAAACGAAAAATGCCGCAGATGGCAGCGGCTTCGTTGTGAAATCCCCTGACGGGCAACGCAAGAAAATCGTCATTGATGTCTGCTCCACGAAGTCCGGTCTCGTGGATGCCGTGAAAAATCACCCTATGCGCAGGCGCTACGTCGCCACTCATCCGATGGCCGGAACGGAGTATTCCGGTCCATGGGCCGCTCAGCCGGGACTTTTTGACGGACGGGCATGCATCCTCTGCAACGGGGACGATTCGGACAGGGATGCCGTCGGGACGATAGAGAAACTGTACGACTGCCTGAACATGCGCCTTACTTCCATGGATGCCTCGGCGCACGATGTTCATACAGCGTATGTGTCTCATATATCACATGTTACTTCATTCGCTCTTGCCCTCACGGTTCTCGACAAGGAGAAGGATGAAAAGCATATATTCGACCTCGCGTCGGGAGGTTTTTCCTCGACGGTGCGTCTCGCGAAGAGCAACGCGGACATGTGGGTTCCGATCCTTTCGCAGAACCGCGACAACGTCCTGAAGGTCATGGACACGTATATTGAGAAAATGAATGAATTCCGCGACGCCATATCTTCCTCAGACGAGGGGAAAATACGCGAACTGATAGGCGAGGCGAACAGAATTAAGAGAATATTAAGATAAATTATATGGCAAAATCTCCTAAGCTCGAAATAACCCCGCTGAACGAATGGGGAATGTTCCATCTCCCGCCGCGCCCGTGCGTGATTGCCGGTCCCTGCAGCGCGGAGACGGAAGAACAGGTGATGACGACCGCCGCGCAGTTGAAGAAAATAGGGATAAATGTCTATCGTGCGGGTATATGGAAGCCTCGTACGCATCCCGGAAGTTTCGAGGGCGTCGGTGCGCAGGGCCTGAAGTGGATGCAGAGAGCAAAGCGCGAACTGGGTCTGAAGATAGCAACGGAGGTTGCAAGCGAGAAGCATGTGTTTGACTGTCTGAAATATGGCGTGGATCTCGTGTGGATCGGTGCGCGGACGACCGCCAACCCGTTCCTTGTCCAGGAAATAGCCGAGGCTCTCGCTGACACGGACATTCCCGTGCTCGTGAAGAATCCGGTGAACCCCGACCTTGACCTCTGGATTGGAGCCCTTGAGCGGCTGAACCGTGCCGGAATCCGAAAAATCGGGGTGATACACAGGGGATTTTCGACTTCCGAGAAAATCAAGTACCGCAACGACCCTCTCTGGCAGTACGTTGTGGAACTTCGCAGCCTCTGCCCGCAGCTTCCGTTCTTCTGTGACCCGAGCCACCTTGCCGGCAGCCGTGAATACATCACGGAAATCTCCCAACGTGCGATGGATCTCGGGCTTGAGGGACTTATGGTCGAGAGTCACTGCGACCCGTCGGTGGCACTGAGCGACGCAAAGCAGCAGCTCACCCCGGCAGCGCTTGCTGACATGCTTGAAAATCAGCTGGTAGTGCGCGATGCCGACACCTCGGACTCCGCCTATAAGGAGACCATCAGCCAGCTTCGCGCGAAGATTGACGTAATCGATGAGAACCTCATCCACACCCTTGCCCAGCGCATGGAAATCAGCCGCAGGATAGGTCAGAGCAAGCGCGAGAACAACATCGCCATCCTCCAGACCGGCCGTTGGGAAGCCGTCCTCGCCGACGTGTGCGCCAAAGGCCAAGAGCGCGGCCTCGACGAGGAGTTCATCAAGACCGTCTTCAACGCTATCCATGAAGCGAGCATAAAGGCGCAGGAATAAAAAATATTTTTGATATTTCATAGTATTTATGTAAATTCGCCATCCGAAGACTTGACCATCTTTTTCGGAAGATATGATATGTTGAACCCTATCACGACCGTTTTCTGTTATACGGCGGTGTCCGGAAGGTAAGAGTCCCCCATCCTTCCTGAGGCACTCATAATGAAATTAACCAATAGGGGGGGGCAAAGACTGCAACATTATGGAAAAATTAAAATCCGGCGTCATCCTCACGGAGGGCGAAACTCTCGTGGCTGAACTCGAAGCTGAACTTTGGGCAACCAGCGCAAATCCTATTGCAAAGTTAGTGGGGCAGGTGGTGAAATTCATCAACCTTATCCTTGGAAACAAGCGTAAAGGCTATGTCGTCATCACTAACAAGCGTGTCATTGAGGTCATCCAGTTTACGGCACTTTGGGTGCTGAATGCGGGCAAGAATGTGAAATATGTGCTGCCGAGCAGCGTCAAGGAGGTCGGATATACAAAGGAAGGCACTTTCCTCGGCTGTTTCTGCCAGGCCTATAGTCTCTATTATGATGCTTTCACCCAGCGTACCTCAGTTCTTCTTTCTACCTCCGATGAGTCTGAGGCACAGAAGATTGTGGACGCGTTCTATAAGGCGATATCCGCCGCGCAGTAGTAGTATTTTGGCGGAAATGGCTGAACCCGGAATATCTACGGTTCCAAGGTTTCTCTTTCTGAACACATACGCCATTCTCCTCTTTATAGGGGGGATTGGCCTTGTGTCGGTGTCATTCGTTTGTTTTAGCTGGTGGATATGCGCCCTTTGTGTAATCCCCGGCCTTTTCTGCTGCAACCGTTCGCTCAGGATTTTCCGGTCATGGAAGGAAAAGAAACGGAAATATTCCATTCTTATGCGCCGCAACACACCGAGGCTTGTGCCTTCCAGTTTCAAGGACTATCTTCAGGCTCCATGCGGAAGGCTTCTTGCCATCCTTGTTTTGAGAGATCTCGGACGTGGCGGCGAATATCCTCGTCTGCTGAAGCAGTTCCGCGAGCCTCTTGCGGCCCGTATGAGGAGATCCTGCCATAAGCAGCAGACTGTCGTGAAGATTTATGAACTTTAGGCATGATAATTTTTCTGTCCGTACTCGTGTCCGTATTATCCGCCGGCCTCTGCTTTCTGACGGTCCACTTTTTTATAAACAGGATTGAAGAGCGTCAAACCCGCATGATGCTTATAATCGCAGTCAGCCTCATAACAGCTGTGATCATGCTCATTTCCACCGGAATCGTCTTTATCCCTAAGGCGGCCTCGAACTCGTTGAGGGGTGGGATTGAACATCTTGAGAACAGGTTTGAATCCATGTATCCGGGCATAGGGAGTGAAGTTCTCGACAAGGAGGAGCTCCGCGAAATTGCCGAGCAGGGCAGGGGGCTGCGAGGCACAATCGCAAGAAACTGCGGCGGTGGCATCATTGCCGCCTATGTTTCCACGAACTATTTTTTGACGGCGTTGGAACTCTTCGCCGAGAGTACGGAATCCCATCTCGATGAATTTGACAGGTCCGGTCAGGCGTTCACGCTTCATAATATCCTGAGTTATACGGAGGCTCAGTTGCAGAACGCGATAAGGGGAGCCGTTTTCTGGACCTTGCTCATACTTCTTGGCGCGTCGGTTCTGGTGAACGCTGCCGTCAGTCTCTTTTCTGCGGCCATTTTTAAAAAATGGCTGGACTGAACTTTATGTCGAAATCCCCAAATGTTTTCGGGCATTTGTGTGCAAAATCCCCAAATGTTCTATGGGAGCATCATAACCCGTTAATCAGCCCCGCGAAGACGGCGCGCTCGTCATCGGAGAGAAACTGGGCGCGGATTGGCATGTAGAACATCCTTTGGCGCAGATCCTCGGGGACGTCCCGGCAGTCCCGGATGCGTTGGTAATCCTTCTCCGTGGTGATTATCAGTGATGTTGGGTGTGCGGAGGCAATGGCGCGGATGGACGAGATGTCCGATTTCGTGAACTTGTGGTGGTCTCCGAACTTGAGGTGTCCGACAAGCCTGTAGCTCAGGCGGAGCTGCTCCGAGAACGGAGTGTCATCCGCAATGCCGCTGAACATCACCGCCATCTTGGAGTAGAGGTAGCGGCTGTTGCCTTCGGGAAACACGGGCCGGGCCTCGTCGTAGCCGATTTTTGTGAAGAACAGATACTGCTTGCGCCCGTTGTCGCAGCGCCATCCGAAACAGTCCTTCTGGTTATATCTCTCGATTCCGAGCGACAGCGCCCACTTGTCCATCTCCCACGGATTCATCTCCCACGGGCATTTCGACACCACGAGCGCGTCGGCCTCGGCCACTCTCTCCGGCAGATCCCTGAGCCTCCCTAACGGCAACAGGCTGTCCTTGAACGTCGGCCTGTTGTAGTCCACGAGCACAATCGACAGGTTCGGTCTCAATGCCCTGAACTGGAAGCAGTCGTCCAAGACCAGCACATCTGCTCTCGTGATTTCCTTTGCCCTGCATTTGCGCGACTTCTTGCTCTCCAGAAAGGCCTTCGGGTCTCCCAGAATCCTGCATCCCTCGACCCTGTCCTTGTCAACGGCCACAGTGATGCCGGGAAACTTCTTCTTAATCTGGAGAGGCTCGTCTCCGAAATCCCTCGCCGAACCGTCGGCCTCCACAATCTGAAACCCTTTCAGCCTGCGTCTGTAGCCTCTCGACAGCACCGCCACATTCTTTCCGTCCCACTTCTTGCTGCGGAGCAACATTCTGATAATCAGTTCGGTGTGCGGCGTCTTTCCCGTTCCACCAACCGTGATGTTGCCTATCCCTATTGACGGGACCTCGCTCCCGTGAACCTTGCGGAGTCCGTGGTCGTAGAGAAAATGACGTGTCTTGAGAGTCAGATAATATGGAAAAAGAAGAATCCTGTCAATCATATTTGTCTTTTCGGTTATATGTTTTCGTCGTAGACTGATGAAGCCTCCGGCGAGCACTCGCCCCATCGCTGTGCCACATAGTCGAGTGTGGCGTAAATCTGCGGTATGTCATAAAGCGTCACAAGACGGAGCCTCGTCTCCTTGAACTCCGGGAGTCCCTTGAAATAACATGAGAGATGCCGACGCATCTCTATGACCCCGACATGTTCTCCCTTGATTTCTATCGACTTGGCGAGGTGGCGCTTCGCGAGTTCCACCCTTTCGGCGACACTCATCGGAGGGAGAAGTTCCCCCGTTTGGAGATAGTGTTTTATTTCCCTGAATATCCACGGATGTCCGAAAGTCGCGCGTCCTATCATAATCCCGTCCACTCCATAGCGGTCAAACGCATTCTTGGCGTCCTGCGGCGTCCTAATATCCCCGTTACCTATAATGGGTATATGCATCCTCGGATTGTTCTTCACCTGCCCTATCAGAGTCCAGTCCGCCTCGCCCTTGTACATCTGGCAGCGCGTGCGCCCGTGAATCGTAAGTGCCTGTATTCCCGTGTCCTGAAGTCTCTCCGCGAGTTCGACGATAATCTTCGAGTCCTCGTCCCATCCAAGGCGTGTCTTCACTGTAACTGGCTTTTTCACCGCATCCACGACCCTACGCGTGATGTCCACCATCTTGTCAGGCTCGCGCATCATCCCGCTTCCTGCCCCGCGCCGCGCAATCTTGCTCACCGGACATCCGAAGTTTATGTCTATGACGTCGGCACCATGTGTCTCCACGAGCTCCGTCGCCCTGTCCGCCATCACAGCAGCATCGACCATCGCCTCGGGAATGCTTCCGTAAATCTGTATGCCAATCGGCGCCTCGAAGTCGTAGGTCTTCAGCTTTTCAAGCGATTTCCGCGCGTCGCGTATCAGTCCGTCCGAGGATATGAATTCAGTGTACATCATGTCCGCCCCGTATTCCTTGCACACCCACCGGAACGACGGATCCGTCACATCCTCCATCGGCGCAAGGAACAGAGGCTGCTCCCCCAAATCTATATTCTCTCCAATTTTCATTGTTATCCAAAAATCTTCCAAAGTTAATACATTTTGCCGGAATGTCGCCCGGCAATCGTGCCGGCTTGCTATAAGGCCTGAAAATAGCACGAATTTTGTTGCTTATCGCGGCTCATTTTATTGATTATGGCAAAGATTTCTACAGTGGGAGTGCTCACCTCCGGCGGAGACGCTCCCGGAATGAATGCGGCTGTAAGGGCCGTGACAAGGGCTTCTATCTACAACGGATGGAAAGTCATGGGTATATACAGGGGTTATGAGGGTCTTATCAACAACGAAATTACGGAGTTTACCTCGCAGTCTGTCAGCAACACCATACAGCGCGGCGGAACAATTCTCAAGACCGCGCGTTCCGAGGCATTTATGACTCCCGAAGGCCGAAAAATCGCATACGACAACATGAAGGCGGCCGGCATTGATGCCCTTATTATAATAGGAGGAAACGGCTCGCTTGCCGGCGCGCAGGTCTTCGCGAAGGAGTTTGACGTTCCGTGCATCGGGCTTCCGGGAACGATTGACAACGACCTCTATGGCACGGACTACACGATAGGATACGACACGGCGCTCAACACTATAGTCGAATGCGTCGACAAAATTCGCGACACCGCGACTTCGCACGACCGCATCTTCTTCATCGAGGTCATGGGGCGTGACGCCGGTTTCCTCGCGCAGAACAGCGCGATTGCCTCGGGGGCCGAGGCCGCCATCATCCCGGAGGATCAGACCGACGTCGACCAGCTGGAGCAGTTCATCAGCAGGGGATTCCGCAAGAGCAAGAACAGTTCGATTGTCATTGTCTCCGAGAGCAAGAAGGACGGCGGGGCAATGCACTATGCCGAGAGAATCAGGACAGAGTATCCTCAGTACGACGTGCGCGTGACCATACTCGGCCATCTCCAGAGGGGAGGCACCCCGAGCGCGTTCGACCGCATTCTCGCGAGCCGGCTGGGCGTTGCGGCGATTGACGCCCTGAACGACGGGCAGCGCAACGTGATGGTCGGCATCTCCAACGACAAGATTGTCTATGTTCCGTTCAACAAGGCCATCAAGATTGACAAGCCGATTGACCGCGAACTCATTAACGTGCTTCATGTCTTGTCGATATAAATTGACAAGACATGAAATGGTCTTTTAACCCCAGTCGCTGACGCGACAGCCCCTATTAGGGGCATGCCGACTTCACTTCGTTACGTCGGGCGACTCCGGTCTTCCGTTTCACTCCATCCCTCCATCGCGGCGGCTGATGCCGCCTTGTCGCGTGAATTTCAGGTGTTGACTTGCTCTGTAAATGGAGGAAGTCAACATTTATTTTGTCAGGAAATAAAAAATTACTACCTTTGCAGCCCCTATGTGGTATAGGGACGCAACTAAAGTATTAAGTATTAACCATTAACAATCAAGATGGACACACAAAGTTACAAAACTGTATCGCTGAAAGCCGGCGATATCAAGAAAGAGTGGTTTGTGATTGATGCTACCGACTTGGTGCTCGGCCGTCTTGCCTCAAGGGTTGCCCTTATCCTCCGCGGTAAGAACAAGCCTTCGTTCACCCCGAACCTTGACTGTGGTGACAACGTCATCATCGTCAACGCCGACAAGGTGAGACTCACGGGCAAGAAGATGACCGACAGGGTGTATGTCCGCTACACCGGTAACCCCGGCGGCCAGCGCTTCACCACACCTGCCGAAATCCTCAGGAAGAGGCCTACAGAGCTTATGAGGATGGCTGTCAAGGGTATGCTCCCGAAGAATCGTCTCGGCAGCAAGATCATCAACAACCTCTACCTCTACGCTGGTCCTGAGCATCCGCATCAGGCACAGAACCCTAAAGAAATTAAGTTAAACGAAATTTAAGCAGAGTCAATGAAAGTAGTAAACGCCCTTGGAAGACGTAAATCAGCAGTTGCTCGCGTTTATGTTTCAGCAGGAAAAGGCAATGTGACAATCAACGGCCGTGAACTCGACAACTATTTCTGCGAGGACTCACTCCGCTACATCGTCAACCAGCCTTTTGCTGTCACCGGCACTGAAGGCCAGTTCGACGTCAAGATCAACCTTGACGGCGGCGGAATCAAAGGTCAGGCTGAGGCTGCACGTCTCGGCATTTCCCGCGCCCTTTGCGAGATTGACCGTGAGGCATACCGCCCGGCCCTCAAGTCCGCAGGCTTCCTTACACGTGACGCCCGTGAGGTTGAGCGTAAGAAGCCGGGTCAGCCTGGTGCACGTAGACGCTTCCAGTTCAGCAAACGTTAATCGTCACTGCCAGATTTACTTGAAAGCACAGTCCGGTTCCAAATCTCAGGACTCCGACGTGGGATGCGAATCCCGGCGGGCTGCCTGAAGATTGCCTGGCTGCGGAAATTTCGGAGACCGGCAAGGCCGCTGCTTCCGGAATGAAGAAAAGAGCCTCCTTCAGGCAAGGCATGCCGAAGAGAGGAAAGTAAAAACAAAGAAAAAATTAAAACAATGCCAAGATCAAATTTCCAGGAATTGCTTGATGCGGGTGTTCATTTCGGACACCTGGCGAGAAAGTGGAATCCTAAGATGGCCCCATACATTTTCGACCAGAAGAACGGAATCCACATCATCGACCTGCACAAGACTATAGTAAAGATTGACGAGGCTGCGGATGTACTCAAACAGCTTGCACGTTCAGGCCGCAAGGTACTTTTCGTTGCCACGAAGAAGCAGGCAAAGGACATCGTTTCCGAGAAGGCCGCTTCCGTCAACATGCCATACGTGACAGAGCGTTGGGCCGGCGGTATGCTTACCAACTTCCCTACCATCCGTAAGGCAGTCAAGAAGATGAACACCATCGACAAGATGATTGAAGATGGAACGTTCGACACACTCGCAAAGCGCGAGCGTCTCCAGATTACCCGTCAGCGCGCAAAGCTTGAGAAGAACCTCGGTTCAATCAAGGATCTCAGCCGCCTTCCTTCCGCACTTTTCGTAGTGGACGTACAGAAAGAGATGAATGCCGTTAAAGAGGCAAACCGTCTCAACATTCCGGTTATCGCTATGGTTGATACTTGTTGCGATCCTACTCCGATTGATTATGTGATTCCGGCCAATGACGATGCCGCAAAGTCAATTTCCTACATCATGGACGTGCTTTGCAAGGCCATCAACGAGGGACTGAACGAAAGGAAACTCGAGAAGGAAAAGGAAGCTCCAGAAGTTGCTGACGACAAGCAGGTGGCTGGAAAGAAGCTCCGTTCCCGCAAGGGCGCGAAAGCTGAGGATTCCGCAGAGGAGACAGCTCCGGTAGCCGAGGCTCCGGCCGAGGAGGCCGCTCCTGCACAGGAGGAAACTCCTAAGGCGGAAGAGGCTCCGGTTGAGGAGGCTCCGAAGGCTGACGCCGAATAATTTGCGAAAAAACATTAACATCTAAAATTCAAGACAATGGATATCAAAGCAGCTGACGTAATGAAATTGCGTCAAATGACCGGTGCCGGAATGATGGACTGCAAGAAGGCTCTCATCGAGGCTGAAGGCGACTACAACCGCGCACAGGAAATCATCCGTGAGAAAGGCAAGCTCGTTGCTGCAAAGCGTGCGGACAGGGAAACCACCGAAGGCGCTGTCCTCACCCGCATCGACGGAGACAAGGCCATACTCGTATGCCTTGGATGCGAGACTGACTTCGTGTCAAAGAACGCTGAGTTCCAAGCTCTTGCAAACGCCATCGCAGATGCTGCCATCGCGGCTTTCCCTGCGGACGCAGAAGCTCTCAAGAGCGTTGTCCTCGCTGACGGAAGGACCGTTGAGGCCGCCGTTACTGAGCAGACAGGCAAGACCGGTGAGAAGCATGTCGTTGCCTACTATGCGACAATCAGCGCTCCGTTCTCCGCAGCATACGTTCACCACAACGGCAAGGTGGCTTCAGTGGTCGGCTTCAGCAAGGCGGTTGATCCTGAAATCGCAAGGGGCATCGCAATTCAGGTTGCCACGATGAACCCTGTTTCAGTTTCCGAGAAGGACTGCCCGGCCGAGGTCGTTGCCAAGGAGATGCAGCTCTATAAGGAGCAGATGAAGGAAGACCCGAAAATGGCCGGAAAGCCGGAGGCTATGCTTGAGCAGATTGCGAAGGGCAAGCTCGGCAAGTTCTTCAAGGAGAACACTCTCCTCGACCAGGCCTACCAGATGGGCGACGGCAAGGAAGCCGTTAAGGATGTCCTCGCCAAGGCTGACAAGGAGGCACAGGTGCTTACATTCAAGCGTTTCTCCCTCAGCGACTAAATAGAAATCGAATAAAAAGCGGATTACTGCGTTGCCCGTCTTGCTAAAATCCTCACAACCATAAGGTTGCTGCGGTTTTACGTTCGCTGATGCGACCTTTTCTCGCCACGGCAGTCTCAAGTAGACTTGGACTGCACAGATGGCTTAACGAAAAGCTTCACCGGACGCCTTGTACTCCATCTTTTTATTCAATTTCATATTCAAGTTTTATAATTAGCAGGTTCTGAAGTTTCTGTCTTCGGAACCTGTTTTTTCGTTTTTGAAACATTCCGAGCCTTTAAAAAGTGAAAAAAAAGTTGGCGGCGGGGGGATAAATTGCCTATATTTGCGGAACTATAGGAAATTAACCTGCAAACTTAAAAAATAATCATAACAATGAAGACGTTGAAATCCTATGCCGCGAGTGCCTTGGCAACGGCTCTGGCACTTCCCTTGGTCTTGTCCTGCGCCAAGGAACCTGTGGAAAACCTCATTCCGGCACACCCTGCCGTTGAAACAGTAACCCTTCACCTCTCGGCTCCGGGAACCAAGACTTCTCTCAAGGACGACAAGACCGTCCTCTGGTCAGAGGGCGACAAAGTCGTGATAAACCATACAGTTTATGCTGTTGCCATTGACCCCGAAAACCCGGCAGTCGCGACAGTCGAAAACGTGGAAAAGGCGGACGAGTACTATGCTGTTTATGTGAAAGGTGCCGAGTCCGGAACAGAGGAAGATTTCGGGCCTCAGTATGATTTCTATGAGGATGGCGGTGTCAATTGGTACAGTGTGTATCTATATCCGTACCAGCATTATTTTACAGATACATTCGCACCGTTTACTAACCCTATGGTTGGCTATAGCACAGGCACGGATATCAAATTTTATAACCTCGGTTCCGTTGTCAAGGTTGGACTTACTGGAAATGGCGAGGCGATATCACGCGTTATTCTGAAAGCCAATGGTGGGCAGGCGATAAGCGGTCTGCTGAAATTATCCGAGGAGCAGATTCGCACGGGAAATTATCCTGGAGCTGTTTTCGACGAAAAATATAACAATTATATGCGCAGTTTTGTACGGTTGACATGTGATGCGCAGCAGTCGGCCGTCCTTTCCTCTACTCCGACCTGGTTCTATTTTGTCACAGCGCCATTCACTGACGAGGCAGGAATCAGCATAGTTGCCGAAGACACTGCTGGTAATGTGTTTGCTCGTACAAAGACAGATGCGTTCTCCGTAGAACGGAGCGAGGTTAAGGAAATGGAGCCTCTTGAGTATAAGGCCTCTAAGAAGATAGATTTGACGGCAGGCGAACCTTCTCCTGTTTCAATTTCGGTTAATGCTTCAACTGAAGAAGGCGTTTCTGTGCGTTATGTCGCCGTGTTCTCTTCCGCGTGGGAAGAATTTCGTAATAACGGTTGGGAGGAGCAGGAACTTGCTTCGGCATTATTGAATGCAACAATGAACCAAACTCACGACGGTGGCGATTTCGTGATGAATTTTGGGACGGCGAGAAACACTACGGGAAATATGGTGGCGATTGCGGCCGAGACTTCATATAAAGTTATTGCCCAATATTGTTCAGGTGGTGAGGGGGTCGGAACGTGTGCCATTCTTGACGTCACTACATCAGCGGCTACTGGCCCGGCACCGGCTCTGGACGTTGCCATAGAATCGATTACTTACAATGAGATTCATGCAAGGCTCACATCCGATGCTCCGAACGTTTCCGTATGGCTCTTCACGAAAGAAGCGTATGATTCCATGGGCAAGAGCGATTCTGAAATCATGAAGGAATATGGAAAGCCTTTGGACGCAGAACAGATTGCACAGGCGAATGCCGAAGGATGTGAATGGAATTGGTGGAATCGTTCACCGCTCACGGACTATGTTATACTTGTCGTCGCGACATCTTCAACGGGTATGGAAACAATCGTCAGGAAGGACGTCACTACTGACTGCTATATATTCAATCCGGAAACTACCGTGCTTGAGACTGTTTCGGAGTCTGGCATGGTCGAGACTGACTTGTTCTGGGCATTTAATAAGATTTCCCCGGCTCTTGCAGCTATGACTTTCAGCAATCTGACGATAAAGAAAGTCCCGGGAATGGATGTATTTGTCATTGAGAATCTTTTCAAGGGAAACTCTGAACTGCAGAACGTTTCTTTCGTGGACAAACAAGGCGACTATATGACAATAATTGATGCCCGTGACGCTTCGGCCGTTGATATACTTTACGAAATGAATGATATGGGAATATATAATACTCTCTATAATGGGTTCGCATCTCCCCTTCGTTTCGGATGCTACGCTACGCTTAACACCTCGGCTTCCAAGGATGATTTTCCATTAGGCCTATATGACAAGGCGATAGGAAAAATAGAATTCAGTAGTTCCCTTGTTATTGGCGACGGAGAGGATGGACTGTATGGGCCATATAGTTTTGTCTTGACCATATCGGCTAATAATTCCGCCCTCTCAATCGAAGACTTCTCGAAAACTCACACCAACTGGTAATGTTCGGCAAAATTTGTAACTTTGTTCCCATCAGACAATAATACTGACGAACAATGAGAAGATTACCTTTATATCTCGTTTTGGCCGCGGTCATCGTTTTGGGACTGCCATCATGCGAGCCAGAAATACTCCCGGGGAGCGTCAATACTGAAAAACCTGGCGGGGACGAGGGCGGCGAGGACAATCCAGACCCCGATCCAGACCCAGACCCAGACCCGGATCCCAATCCAGACCCCGATCCGGAACCGGACCCCGAACCGGATCCCGAACCGGTCTTGAAAGACTACATCGAGCGTCCTCGGACGGTAAAGGCGAGTGCCGACTACAAATATGTCGATCATCGCGGTACGACCTACGAGACAAAAAAGGAAGTTCGCAACTACGAGGCCTGCTACGACATCCGCCGTCACAATCCGATGTGGGTGGCTTACCCTTGTCACGAAATATATTGGGAAGGAGGCTACACCCGTCCGAAGCCAGACCCTTGGCGTCCCGACCCAGCCTTCGGAGAAGGGGAACAATCCATAATATATGCTTCCGATTGGGCAGATTGGCCATGGGGGACTGTAAGTAAGGATGACTTGAAGAGTCCGAGTGACAAGTATCAGTATTGGTCCGGAGTGCCTACAGGTAAATATACGACAAGGGGGCATCTCATGCGCTCTGCAGAACGTGGAGCCGGTTCTTGGAACAAATTGTTTGAACTGAACGAACAGACATTCTATCCGACGAATATAGCACCGGAGCTGTATGAGAATGTTGATGTGGATGGCGACAGCCATTGGGGTATGATAGAAAATATACTTCCGAATAAATGGAGGTGTGATGATACTGTGTATGTTGTTGTTGGGTGTTGGTATGATAATGATGAATGGAAGCTCTTCGATGCGGTGTCAGGACGCGATAAGTCAGAAAAGTCTAAGGAATGTGTGATGCCTAAGGCTCGCTATAAGATAGTCTTACGAACAAAAAACGGCAAAACCGGGAAGCCTATATGGCAGTGTTCTGCAAACGAAGTGATGGCAATAGGCTTCTGGTTTCCACAGAGTTGGACAGGTGAGACGAAGACAACCCTCCCTCCGCTCGCCGACTACATTTATTCCGTCTCCGAGATCGAGAAGAAAATCGGCAATGAGTTCAGCTTCTTTCCGCTGGCTCCGGAGGGCGTGAAGGACAGCTACAGCATCAGCGACTGGCCCGGACTCGCCGCCATTGCCGGCACGAAGACATCGCCGAGCGGCATGACCATAGAAGACTTTACTTCCGGAGGCACCGTTTCATGGTAAAATTTTTTGTATCTTTGAAAGATTTTTGAACGGTAATAAAAAACTGAAGCTATGGATCTTTGGCTTATCTGGATGTTGGCGGCTCTGCTGCTGTTTCTTGTGGAAATTTTCACTCCCGGCTTTGCGGCGGCCTGCCTTTCGATAGGTTGTCTTTTCAGCTGTGTGCTGGCTGCGATTGCGCCGGATACGTTGAACTGGCAGATTGGGCTGTTCGTTGTCGGCTCTCTGCTTTCATTCATCTTTGTGCGTCCGTTTGCTCTGAAGGTCCTTTCGAGACGGGCTGAACGCAAGGGCGGCTACAAGTCCAATATGGAAAGTCTCATCGGACGCGAGGCGACTGTGATTGAGATGATTCCGGCAGAGGATGTGGGGCGCGTGAAGATTGACGGGGACGAATGGCAGGCTGTGCTCGCGCGGGAGGATGACAACGAGCCGAGGCAGGATGTGCCGGTCGGCGCAAAGGTCATCATCGTTTCCTACGACAGCATAATCCTGACTGTCAGGACAAAGAAGGCGGAGTCCGCGGATTAGGGTTTATCCTCACGACGATTTCGCATGACTTCGGTGATATGCACGAAATTACGAAAATACACATAATTAAAATTTACGGAATATGTTGTCAGCCGGAACAATCGTTCTCATTGTAATCGCGGCCATCGTCGTGATTTACATCCTTCGGGGTATAAAGATTATCCCGCAGTCGGAAACCCGCGTCGTCGAGAGGCTCGGAAAGTTTGACCGCGTGCTCAGCCCGGGAATCCAGATTATCTGGCCTATCATCGACAAGGCCAAGGTCGTGACTTCGCGCAAGGTCGTGACTTCGGCGTTTGGGGGAGAGCCTATCGTTAAGATGACAAATTCTTCTGTGATTGACCTCCGCGAGCAGGTCTATGACTTTCCGAAGCAGACGGTGATTACAAAGGATAATGTCAGCACGCAGATAAATGCGCTGCTTTATTTCCAGATTGTCGACGCGAAGAAGTCCGTCTATGAGATTGACAACCTACCTAACGCAATCGAGAAGCTCACTCAGACGACCCTTCGTAACGTCATCGGCGAGCTTGAACTGGACGAGACGCTAACGTCCCGCGACACCATCAACTCGAAGCTTCGTGCCGTGCTTGACGATGCCACGAACAAGTGGGGCGTGAAGGTGAACCGCGTTGAACTTCAGGATATTACTCCGCCGGACAGCGTGCGCGAGTCAATGGAGATGCAGATGCAGGCCGAGCGTATGAGGCGTGCGGAGATTCTCCGTGCCGAGGGCGAGAAGAAGTCGGCGATTCTCAAGTCCGAGGGTGACAAGGCTTCCGAAATCAACAATGCCGAGGCCGAGAAGACCGCGCAGATTCTCCGTGCCGAGGGTGAGGCGAAGGCCAAGGTGCTTCAGGCTGAGGCCGAGGCCAATGCAATCAGGCTCGTTGCCGAGGCGGTCACTTCCGCGAAAACCGACCCTGCCGCCTATATGCTGGCAGTCAAGTACATCGATACTCTAAAGGAGATGGTCAGCGGCAAGGACAACAAGACTGTCTATCTGCCTTACGAGGCTTCCAATATGCTTTCTTCGCTGGGCAGCATCAAAGATATTTTCAGTAAATAATTTTACTAAGAAACAAAGCGGTGCCGGGGACAGACTCTCCGGCATCGCTTCGTTTTCCGGAGGCTATGAGGGAGGCGACGGAATCCGCGCTGCGACGTCCGCGTCCGACGTCGACGAGGGTGCCCACGATGGCTCTGACCATATTGCGGAGGAAGCGGTTCGCCTCAATCGTGAAGACGAGATAGTTCCCGTCGTCGGGGAAGCCGAGCTGTGCCACGTGACCGGGGGCGTAGCGTGCCCATTCCGCCCGGAGCACGTTGCAGACGCTTGTTGCATTGCCTCCCCCGACCTTCTCGAAGCAGCTGAAGTCGTGCTCTCCGAGCAGCAGAGTCGCCGCCCTGTTCATCTGGTCGACATCGAGCGGCCACGGGCATCTCCATGAGAAGCCTTCGGCGAACGGATCCTTTGCGCTGTGGAGAAAATAGCGGTAAACTCTCGACTTCGCGGAAAACCTTGAATTAAAGGGATATTCACCGGATGTCATGAACCCGCATTCGCCCTCGGCGCAGATGTCGTGGACTACGATTTCCTTTCTTGTGATGGCATTTATTTTGTATAAGAAATCTTGCTTTGTCAGATGGAGTGGCTCCGGAGTTTCAAAGTCGCAGACATAGTTCACGGCGTTGACTCCGGTGTCGGTTCTTCCGGCTCCGGTCGTCTGTACTGGAGTCCTGAAAAGAATCCCGAGAGCCCTGTCAAGTTCTCCCTGGACAGTCACGGCGTTGTTCTGAACCTGCCAGCCGCTCAGCCCGGCTCCTCTATATGATAAGGTAAGTATATAGTGCATGTTTTCAATTTTGTGCAAAGATATGCAAAGTTTTGGAAGAGGGAGCATACCGGGCGTATGTGACCGATGAGAAGACGAACCTTTTCGATAAGTGAGAGCAGAGCCAAGCTTGCTTGAGCTATGTCGAACGCAGAAAAGTGGCGATGAAATCGAATGTAGACCAAAAAGATATTAAAAAACAAATAGATATGGATAGTGTAAACATTAAGGAACTGAACGACCGCATCCAGAGGGAAAGTTCATTCGTTGACATTCTCTCGATGGAGATGAACAAGGTCATCGTGGGGCAGAAACAGCTCGTCGAGAACCTTCTCATCGGACTTCTCGCAAACGGGCACATACTTCTTGAAGGTGTCCCTGGATTGGCCAAGACTTTGGCAATCAATACTCTCGCTTCTGCCGTGGACGCGAAGTTCAGCCGAATCCAGTTCACTCCTGACCTGCTCCCTGCGGATGTGCTCGGAACAATGATATATTCGCAGAAGTCAGAGCAGTTCCAGATTCGCAAAGGCCCGATTTTCGCGAATTTCGTGCTTGCGGATGAGATTAACCGTTCTCCGGCAAAGGTTCAGTCCGCGCTTCTCGAAGCCATGCAGGAGCGTCAGGTTACCATCGGAGACGAGACCTTCAAGCTCCCGGAGCCGTTCCTTGTGATGGCAACTCAGAACCCTATCGAGCAGGAGGGAACCTATCCGCTCCCTGAGGCTCAGCTCGACCGTTTCATGCTCAAGGTCGTCGTGACCTATCCGAAGAAAGAGGAGGAGAAACTGATTCTCCGCATGAACAACGTGGGCGAGTTCCCGAAGGCAAACGCGGTGCTGAAGCCAGAAGATATCATACGTGCGCGTGAGGTCGTGCGGGAAGTCTATATGGACGAGAAAATAGAGAGGTATATAGTTGATATAGTGTATGCTACGAGAACTCCGGGCGAATATGGGCTCGAAAAGATTGCGGGACTCATATCATACGGCGCGTCTCCTCGTGCCAGCATTTCTCTTGCCGCTGCAGCAAAGGCGTATGCGTTCATAAAGAGGAGGGGATATGTGATTCCGGAGGATGTGCGTGCGGTTTGCCATGAGGTGCTCCGCCACAGAATCGGGCTCACCTACGAGGCTGAGGCCGAGAATGTCTCCACCGACGACCTCATCGATCAGATTGTAAATGTTGTGGAAGTTCCGTAGTCGTATGACAGAAAGTGAACTGCTGAAGAAGGTCCGTAAAATCGAGATTCGGACGAAGGCTCTCTCGCATCAGATTTTTGCGGGAGAGTACCATTCTGCGTTCAAGGGCCGTGGAATGGCGTTCAGCGAAGTCCGTGAGTACCAGTACGGCGACGACGTCCGCAACATGGACTGGAATGTCACCGCGCGGCTTCATTCTCCCTACGTCAAAGTGTTCGAAGAGGAGAGGGAACTCACCGTGGTCCTGCTGATTGACGCCAGCCGCTCCGGACTTTTCGGAACTTCCGGGATGACAAAGAGGGACATGATTGCCGAGATTGCGGCGGTGCTGTCCTTTTCCCCGATTCTCAACAATGACAAGGTGGGCGCGCTGTTTTTCAGCGACCATGTCGAGAAGTTCATTCCGCCGAAGAAGGGGCGCTCGCACCTGCTGCACATTATCCGTGAGGTGCTTGAGTTCGAACCGCAGTCGACCGGAACCGATCTTTCGGAAGCGTTGAGGTATCTGACCAACGCGATCAAGAAACGGTGCAATGCGTTTATACTTTCGGACATGATTGATGCTGACGCGGACGGCGTTCCGAGATATGAGGAAGCTCTGAAAGTGGCTGTGAACCGTCACGACTTGTCAGTGGTTGAGGTTTTTGATCCTCGAGAAGCTGGCATTCCGAATGTCGGGCTTGTCCACATAAAGGACTCTGAAAGCGGACGGACCGCGTGGGTTGATACGGGCAGCGCCAAGGTGCGCAGGCTCTATGATGAGTGGTTCCGCGGATTGCGGGAGACAGAGTCGAAGATGCTGATGAAGTACAACATCGATAAGGTGAGCGTCGCTGTCAATGAGGATTATGTCCAGGCTCTGATGAGATTGTTCCAGCAGCGGTGAGGCATTTGAGAAATCGGTTTTTGAGGGCAGGCTCGTATTTCATAATGGTGCATATACATGGCGCGTATGTGACTGATTAGAAACGGACGTGGTCCAAAAGATATATGAATTGAAGATGAGATGTAAATTGTTCATACTAAGCTTGCTGGCTTTGGCTCTGACACAGCCTGCGGCGGCGCAGGGAACGGCGGTGACGCCCGATGCGGCGGATGTCGTGTCGAGTGATGCGCCGCAGCTGAAGGGCGGCCATTCCATCCATGGCGGAGTACCGTTTCTTGAACAGCTCCAGAAGCGAGACAGCATCCTGATTGCCGACCAGCTGCTATACGGGGTGAACCTCAACAAGGTTGAGTCCGGCACTCAATACGCGTTTCCGCAGCTCAGCGACAGCACGGCGCGTGGAGTCATGTTCCTCAGCCCTTGGACATTCGACACACTGAAAGTCTACAAGGCAAAGAAGGACAGACCATTAAGTTATGACATCAAGGTTTCCACTGTCCTCACTGCCTTCGATGAGGGAGAATACCGGCTCGGCGAACTTCCGGTGGCGCGTCTTACTGCGGACGGTGTTGTGGATACGCTGATGTTCGACAGCGTGCGTTTCAAGGTGATGACCATGCCGGTGGACACGACTTCCTTCCAGCCTCACGACATCAAGGACATCATCCGCTATCCCCTGACTGCGGCCGAGGTGCTTCCGTGGGTGGGGCTTTTCTATCTTGTTGTTCTGCTGGTGATTGCCTCCGTATGTCTTGTCAAGATGCACAGAAGGAAACTTGCCGAGGGACCTGAGCGCAGGGATCCGGCGCACATCGTGGCGCTGCGCAAGCTTGACGGCTACAGAGGGGACAAATTGTGGGCACCGGAGAAGCAGAAGCAGTTCTATTCCGGTGTCACGGACGTGCTCCGCGAGTACATTGCCTCACGTTATGAAATCGGAGCGATGGAGATGACGACGAACGAGATTTTCCGTGAAATGAAGCCGAAGTTCGCAGATGAACCTGCTGACAGAAAGGCACTTCTGAAAGATCTTGAGAACCTCTTCGAAACGGCCGACTACGTGAAGTTCGCGAAACACACCGCGTCCGAGCAGGAGAACGCAGCGGTGCTTCCGCTCGCCGTGCGTTTCGTCACGCAGACCTATCAGGACGAACTGAACGCCGATGCAGGAGAGGCTGCCGCGGATGATGCTTCGATGCCGCCGGAACCAGAGGCCGTACAGCCGGAGGAAAAGACAAAAGACGACAATGACAGGTTCGCTCCGGTGCCGGATGATGCGGCTGGGGGCAAACCTGAAAACAGGAAGGAGGACGAGTGATGTTTTTTGAGTATCCGAAACTACTTTGGCTCATTTTGATACCGGCTTTGCTGCTGGTTCTGTACATACTCCGCGAGGTATTCGGCCGTCAGGCTCATCTGCGCGTGTCGACAAGCATCCCTTGGCTCAAGGCAGGACATGGCGTGAAGGAGTATCTCCGCCATCTTCCGTTTGCGCTGATGCTGCTCGCCATGGTGATGATAGTCATTGCGATTGCCCGTCCGCGCTCGTCGGAGCAGATGGAAAAGATTGACACAGAGGGAATTGATATTGTCTTTGCTATGGACGTATCCACTTCAATGCTCGCCCGTGACTTCAATCCGGACCGAATCAGCGCCGCCAAGGACATAGCAATCGAGTTCATATCCCAACGGCCTTCCGACCGGATGGGAATCGTTGTCTTCGCCGGAGAGGCGTTTACCCAGTGCCCGCTGACCACCGACCGTGCGACGCTCATCAACCTCATGAAGGAAATCAGCACAGACCTGCTCGAAGACGGAACTGCAATCGGAAACGGTCTTGCGACGGCCGTAGCCCGAATGAAGGACTCGGACGCGAAGAGCCGCGTGGTGATTCTGCTCACGGACGGTGTGAACAACTGCGGGGAGATCGCTCCTGAGACCGCCGCCGAGATTGCGAAGACCTACGGAATCCGCGTCTACACGATAGGGGTCGGTGCGAACGGCACGGCTCCGTACCCGGTGATGACTCCGTGGGGCGTTGAGATTCAGAAAGTTAAGGTGGAGATTGACGAGAAGCTTCTTTCGCAGGTTGCGGAGACCACGGGCGGGCGCTACTTCCGAGCCACGGACAACACGAAGCTCGCCGAAATTTACTCCGAAATCAATAAGATGGAGAAGGCCAGGACGACAATCGACAGTTTCCCTGTCTACAAGGAACTGTTCGGGACATACGCTCTCGTTGCGCTGTTCGCCATGCTTGCCGCATTCATGCTTCAGGTTGCGGTTTTCAGAAAACTGCCGTAAAAATTGATTTGTTATGCTGTATTTTGCTGCTGCTCAATATCTTTGGCTTCTGCTGCTCGTTCCGGTCTTTCCGACTGTCTATGCGATTTTCCGAAGGCTGCGGAAAAAGCGCATTGCCGCGTTCGGTGACCCTGAACTTGTTGGCAGGCTGATGCCGTCGTATTCCGGAGCCCGCGGATGGTGGAAGGTGGTTCTCTTCAGCATAGGCTTCGCATTCTTTGCCGTGGGAATGGCACGTCCGCTCATCGGCGCGAAGCTCAAGGAGCACGAGACCAAGGGGGCCGAGGTCGTGATTGCGCTCGATGTCTCCAACTCAATGCTTGCCGAGGACTATTCCCCAAACAGGCTTGAACGCGCCAAGCTCGCCATTTCACGAATCGTCGACAAGCTCCGTGACGACCGCATAGGCCTCATTGTCTTTGCCGGAAGTTCATACGTGCAGCTGCCGATTACGACCGACTATGTTTCCGCGAAGATGTTCCTGAATTCGATTTCGACCGAATCCGTGCCGATTCAGGGTACCGCTCTTGCCGATGCGATAAACACGGCCTCGCGTTCGTTCAGCGCACAGAGCGAGAAGAGCCGCGCGATAATCGTCATAACAGATGGCGAAAACCACGAGGACGATCCGGTCAAGGCCGCAAAGCAGGCTGCTGAAATGGGGATAAGAGTCTACACGATAGGCGTCGGTTCTCCCGAGGGCAAGCCTATTCCTCTGAAGGACGGCGGACTGATGAAGGATCGCGATGGAAATATTGTTGTGACCCGGCTTGACGAGGCAACGCTGAAAGAGATAGCCTCGGTCGGAAACGGGGCGTATGTGCGTGCGGGGAATACGGAGTTCGGTCTCAATCCGATAATCGACGACATAAGGAAGATGGATGCGGAGAAGTTCAATTCCGTCGTTTTCGAGGAATATGACGAGCAATACATGTATTTCTTCGCCATGGCTCTCTTTTTCTTTGCCGTAACTTGCCTGATAGGGGAGAGGAAGACGAAGTTTAGACTGTTCGGAAAGACGAAATGATTAAATGATACGGTTTTACGAATATATGAAATCCGGTGATATGGGAAAAGGACATATATATTATATTGTGCTGCTGACGTTTGCGATTATGCTGCTTATGCCTTCCATTGCTTCCGCGCAGGCTGACAGGAAGGACGTGAGGCGCGGCAACCGTGACTATCGCAAACAGAATTGGAAAGAAGCGGAAATCGACTACCGCAAGGCTCTCGTGAAGGATTCGACGTCGGTCGCCGCGAATTGTAATCTTGCGGCTGACCTCTACAGACAGGGTGATGCTCAAGGGGCGATTAAGTCGATGCAGAAGGTTGAGCAGGGAGCGGTCGAGAGCGGCCATGGCGCTGATTATTACTACAATCTCGGAGATATGGCATTGGCTTCCAAGGATTACAAGGCGGCGGTAGATGCCTTTGCAAAGTCGCTTCTGATACGTCCGGACGACCTGGATGCCAAGGAAAACTACATTTACGCCCGCAAGATGCTCGAAAATCAGCAGCAGAACGGTGGAGGTCAGAATGACCAAAATCAGGACAATGACCGGCAGAACCAGGACCAGAACCAGGATCGGGACAATCAGAATAATAACGACAAGGATAAGGACAACAGCGGAGACCAGGACAATCAGAACGGTGACAACGACAAGGATGAGGACGGCAACGACAGCGGTCAGCAGCCTCCGCAGGACAACCGTGACGGGCAGGGACAGCCGCAGGAGCAGAAGATAAGCCCTCAGGCTGCTCAGCAGATGCTCCAGGCCATCCAGGCAAAGGAAAAGGAGACTCAGGACAAGGTCAACAAGGAGAAGGCGGCGATGGTGAAGTCACGTCAGAAAGACAAGAACTGGTAGGACGGCTTTGTCGGTGTCAGCGGAAATACTGACCGAGAAAGAGCTTCGGAGAATGGGAATATAGGTCGAAAAGGAGATAAGGAGAAGATGAAGAGGATATTGACAATCATGATTTTAGCGCTTGTCGCGTTCGCAGCGGCGGCGCAGACTTCGATTCAGGTTCAGACTCACAATGTCGTGGATCTGAACGAGCAGTTTAACGTGACATTCGTGATAGAGGGCGAAAATTCTCCCTCTGACTTCAACTGGGACTGCCCGGCGGATTTTGACCTTGTGTGGGGTCCGCAGAAAAGCTCCTCGTCCAGCATCAGCATAATCAACGGGAAACGGACCTCATCAAGGCAGGTTTCCTACACCTATATCCTTATGCCTAAGTCGGCCGGAGAGTTTACGCTCCCTTCCGCGACGGCAAAAGTCAAAGGCGATGAGATTGTTTCCCGTCCGGTGACCGTTTCCGTGGTCAGGCAAGACAGCTCATCTTCACAGTCATCGTCGCAGTCCGGTTCTGGCGGAGTCCCTTCAGATCCGAGCGCAATGGGTGGAGGCTCGTCTCAAAGGCAGAACGGGGGCAGCGCCGCCCGCGGACAGGAGGCTGCCGCCGGAGAGATATTCCTCAGTCTTGCTCTCGACAGAACCAATGTGGTTGTGGGACAGCCTATTAATGCCACTCTAAAGATTTATCAGAGAGCCAATCTCTCGGGCTTCGAGAATGCCAATTTCCCATCTTTCACAGGCTTCTGGAGCCAGGAGGTCGAGGCTCCGACAAACATCGAGTTCACACGTGAAACCTACAACGGAAAGATTTACGATGCGGCTGTGCTTCGCCGCTATATTCTCATTCCTCAGCAGACAGGCAAGCTGACCATAGACCCGGCCGAACTTGTGTGTCTCGTCAACGTGAGGGTGCAGGCACGCACGGGAAGCATCTTCGACGGGTTCTTCGATGACTATCAGACAATAAGGAAAAAGGTTTCTTCACAGGCCGTGACGGTGAACGTGTCTCCTCTGCCTGCCGGCGCCCCATCGTCATTCGGCGGCGGTGTGGGCAAGTTCAGCATAAGCGCGAAACTTTCCAAGGACAGCCTCAAGGCTCATGAGGCCAATTCGTTGACTGTCACGATTTCCGGACGCGGAAATGTGTCTCTGCTGGAGGCACCGAAGGTAAGTTTTCCGCTCGACATGGAGGTCTATGACACGAAGATTACGGACAAGAGCGCCAAGGGCTCGCTTTCCGGATCGAAGGAATTCGAGTTTCCGTTCATACCTCGCAGTGCCGGGAACTTCACTATAGAGCCGATTCAGTACAGCTACTATGACGTGGATGCGGGGCGCTATGTCACCGTGCAGACCCAGCCGCTCAGTCTAACCGTCGAGAAGGGAGCGGACATCCCGTCCGGAGGAACCGTGGTTCCCGGAGTTCAGCAGAATGACGTCCGCAGCCTCGGCCAGGACATCCGTTTCATATCCACGAAGCCTGCCCGTTTTTCTGACAAGGGCTGGTTTTTCGTCGGTTCGGCGCCGTTTGTCGCTGTGTGTCTCGCGATTCTTCTTGCATCGGCTCTCTGCTGGTTCGCTTTCCGCAGGTTGGCCGCAAGGCGCGCGGATGTCGTGGGCAACAGGAACAGAAAGGCCACGAAGAAGGCCCTGAAGCAGCTCAAGACAGCTTCTGTCTTCCTTAAGCAGAACCTCTATACGGCATTCTATGAGGAACTTCACAAGGCTCTGCTCGGATTCATCGCCGACAAGCTCAATATGCCTCTGTCCGAACTTAACAAGGAGAACATCTCCTCAAGGCTCGCCGAAGGCGGGGTTCCGGAGGAGACCGCGACTGCATTTGTCGGCCTCATCGACGACTGTGAGTTTGCCCGCTATTCGCCGCAGGCCGGGAACGAGGCCATGCAGGCTCACTACAGCAAGGCCGTTGAGCTCATATCGACAATTGATGATTCAATAAGAAATTCAACGCGTTCAGGCATGAAATCAGGAAAGAAATTGCCGACCGGAGCGGCAGTGATTGCAGTTGCTGCCGTGCTTATGTCGTTCCCTGCACAGGCGCAGGAACAGACCTCCGCATCCGGGCAGGAACAGATGGCTCCGCAGACAGCCACAGCTCAGACCGCCGCACCGCAGGCTGCAGCGGAACCGCAGAAGGACTATCCTCAGCAGCTTTGGCTCAACGCCAATGACGCATACACTCAGGGCCGTTGGGAGGATGCCGTGAACGGCTATGAAATGATAGCGAGCCTCGGGCTCGAATCCCCGCAGCTCTACTACAACCTCGGCAACGCATGGTTCAAGTGCGACAATCTCGGCAAGGCAATAGTGAACTACGAGCGTGCGCTCAGGCTCGACCCGTCATATTCCGATGCGCGTCATAACCTCGAATTTGCCTGCAGCCGCACTCAGGACCGCATAGATGCCGTGCCGGAGTTCGTCCTGAAGACATGGACGCGAAATCTGTGCTACCTTCTCGACTCCGATGCCTGGGCAATCATATTCATCGTGTTCCTCGCCCTTTTGTGTTCGACGCTCCTTCTCTTTTTCCTCGCTCCGACGACGGGCTGGAAGCGTACAGGATTCATATCCGCAATCGTCTGCTTCCTTCTCGGAGGCACGGCACTCGGGTTTTCGATTCACCAAAAGGATGACTATTTCCTCCGCGACGAGGCCATAGTCATGAAGCCCGTCATATCAACTAAGTCCTCCCCGGAGGGCACGATGGATCTTTTCATCCTCCACGAAGGCACTAAGGTGAAGATAATCGACTCCGTAGGCACATGGGCGAACATCGAAATTTCCGACGGCCGTCAGGGCTGGGTACAGGCCGATGATATAGAGATTATTTAGCGGCATCTGCAATTCCGATTTTCCGTATCTTTGAACAATCCTGATTGAGTATATTTTGGGGATATGCCAGTCTTAATGGAATATTAACATTAATATAATAACACAATAATGAAGCGTAAATTTTCAACACTTCTGTGCATTGCCCTCGGCCTTGTGAGCTTCGGGGCAAATGTTTCCGCAAAGGAAAAGACTTCCGTGGAACCATGGAAAGACCCGAACGTCAATGAGGTCAACCGTCTGCCGATGACGACGACTTTCGAGACGGACGGACTCAAGCTCAGCCTGAGCGGACTCTGGAAATTCAATTTCAACACCGACATGCACACGCGGCCGACCGACTTCTACAGGGACGGCTACGATGACTCGCAGTGGGGCACGATGCCTGTTCCGGGGCTTTGGGACGTGAACGGCTGGTGTGACCCGATTTATGTGAACATTCCTTATCCTTGGGACGGCCACGCCCCGTATACTCCTCCTGTTGTACCGGACGAGCACAACTACGTGGGACAGTACCGCCACAGTTTCCTTCTCGGCGATGAGTGGAAGGGTCAGGACATCATCCTGCACATCGGCTCGGCGACGTCAAACGTCCGTGTGTGGGTGAACGGGAAGGAGGTCGGCTACAGCGAGGACTCCAAGCTTGAGGCCCGCTTCGACATCACAAAGTTTGTCAAGATCGGCGAGAACAGCATTGCCCTTGAGATTTTCCGCTGGTGCGACGGGACGTATGTCGAGTGTCAGGATTTCTGGAGGCTCGGCGGAATCGCCCGCGACGTCTATGTGTTCTCGAAGGCGAAGAAGCGCGTGGAGAACATCCGTGTGAGCGGTGCCGCTGACGGACGCTACAGCATCTGGGCGGAGACGACCCCGGGCGTGGCGAAGGTACGCTGGCAGATTGTCGACGGTGACGGCGCGATTGCCGCATCAGGTGACGCCGCGGTGAACGCGAAGAATAAGTCTGAGAACGGATTGCCTACGGTGAGCGTTGATGGCGGACTCGCCTCTGCGCGACTGTGGACTGCGGAGACCCCGAACCTCTACACGCTTGAGATGATTGCCCTTGACAAGAAGGGCGTGGAGACTCAGACCGCATCGCTCAAGTTCGGCTTCAGAACCGTCGAAATCAAGGACGGACAGCTGCTGGTGAACGGTCAGCCGATTCTCATCAAGGGAGTGAACCGCCACGAGATGAACGCGTACAAGGGTTATGTCGTTTCTCCTGCCGACATGGAGAGGGACATCCTCATTATGAAGCAGCTGAACTTCAACGCGGTGCGCACCTGTCACTACCCGGATGACCCTATGTGGTACGACCTCTGCGACAAGTACGGACTCTACGTCGTCGATGAGGCGAATGTCGAGGGGCACGGCATGGGTTACGAGGAGAAGACCCTCGCAAAGAACCCTGACTATAACAAGACCATCGTGGAGAGAGGGCAGCGCATGGTTATGCGAGACTATAACCACCCTTGCGTCATCATCTGGAGCCTCGGAAACGAGACCGGCTACGGGAAGAACTTCGCCGACTCATACGCATGGATAAAGGGCTTTGACAGCACCAGGCCGGTGCAGTATGAGCGTGCCGTAGATGAGCCGGACTACGCTGGCACGGACATCGTGTGCCCTATGTACTGGTGGTATGACCGCTGCGAGAAATATCTCCAGTCGGCTCCGGCCAAACCGCTGATTCAGTGCGAGTACGCTCATGCAATGGGCAACTCTATGGGCGGATTCAAGGAGTACTGGGATCTCATCCGCAAGTATCCTCATTATCAGGGCGGATTCATCTGGGATTTTGTGGACCAGGCTCTCAAATGGCCTGTTGACGCCTCGAAATACGGCACGGACCACATCTTCGCGTTCGGCGGCGACTTCAACGACTACGACCCGACCAGCGAATCGTTCAACTGCAACGGCGTCATAGCTGCAGACCGCAGCCTGCATCCGCACGCGTTCGAGGTTGCCTATCAGCAGCGCAGCATACACACGAGCGCCGCTTCTGAGGCGGTTCTTGACGGCAGGGTAAACGTCTTTAACGAGTACTTCTTCACCGACTTGTCAAAGTATGAGCTTGCATGGACCGTCGAGTGCGACGGTGAGACCGTTCTCAGCGGTCATGCTTCGGAAGGGCTCGGCATCGCCCCTCAGTCGGCGGGTACGGTAGTGCTCGGTTACAATGCTGATGATGTGATTGAAGCATGCGGCGGCTCCCTTGAGGGTCACGATGTCTATCTGACTGTACGTTACATGCTTAAAAAGAAGGACGGCATCCTTCCGGCCGGGAGTGAGGTTGCATACGACCAGATTCGCATCTCATCGGCTCCGAATGCGGCATACGTTCCGGACATCCACACTTTCAGTATCGCCGATGGGGATAGCACCGTTTCGTTCTATGGCATAATGCCTTACGATGGTGTGCTCGCGGAGCGTGCCGACGTGTGGAAGGCTACGTTTGACAAGGTCACAGGTGCGCTTATAAGCTACACTCTCAACGACAAGCCTCTGCTTTCACACCCTCTCGAACCGTGCTTGTGGCGTGCTGCAACCGAGAATGACATGGGCGCGAACTACAGGGGAATGAAGCTCCCGGCAGCACAGAAACTCTGGAGAGATGCGGAATACAAGATGGCTTCCTTTGATTTTGAGGACAGGGGAGACTTCGTGCAGGTGGTCACTGAATATGCGCCTCTTGGCGAGGCTGCAAAGATTGTGGTTACATACAATGTGTATGGCGACGGTGCGATTGCCGTCAGTGAGTCCCTCAGGGATGCAGGCAAATTGGCGGAGGCTCCGATTCTGAGCCGTTTCGGAATGCGTCTCGCGATGCCGGGAGAGTTCTCGAGTGTTGAGTTCTTCGGCAACGGACCTTTCGAGAACTACTGCGACCGCAACTCGGCGGCTCTCATGGGACATTATGTGCAGCGTGTTGAGGAACAGTATCACTACGGTTATGTCCGCCCTCAGGAGTCCGGCACGAAGACGCAGCTCAAGTGGTTCCGCGTCCTGAACGACAACGGCACTGGTCTGGAGATTTCTTCGGACGCTCCTTTCTCCGCATCGGCACTTCCGTTCTCAACGGAGCAGATGGACTGCGAGAAAAGCGGTACCCGCCACTCCCTGAAACTCAAGGCAATCGCCTTCGAGAACCAGCGTTCCAACGGACAGACATGGGTGAACTTCGACCTCGTTCAGATGGGACTCGGATGTATCGACTCATGGGCTGCTCTCCCTCGGGAGGAATACCGCATCAAGCCTCAGGAGATGACTTTCAACTATGTCTTGAGACCTGTGGAAAACTGATGTGACATATAGTTGAATCTATATTTCGGCTGCATCTGAGATGTGGCCGATTTTTGTTTTATATATTGTGATAATCAGTATGTTATAGAGAAGTGTAACGTAATTTTAACCTTTGTTTAATCTATATTTGACCGCCGCCCTATATCTTTTTTCTCGGGAAATTTCCAATTTTGCAGAAACCAATTTGCAGGCGGCAGTCTGCGGGAAAATAATTAATAACATTTTCATTCCATGAAGATACGGTTAATGATAGTATCAGCGATCGCTGTTCTTCTTTCTGTGCTTCCTTTCACTGGGGTATACGCGCAGAACGACGGGGAGCGGTTTTCTGTTTCGGGAACCGTCGTTGATGACGGCGGTGAACCGCTCTCCGGAGCCTTCGTGATGGTTGCCGGCACAACTGACGGGACGACAACTGACGCGAAAGGCGAGTTCACAATCAGCAATGTGCCCGCCGGGGCTGTGCTCGAAGTTCAGTTTCTCGGCTTTGCGGACAGCCGCGTTAATGCCGTTAAGGGCAAGAGAGTCACCGTGGCGATGTTTCCGGACAGCAACCTCACTCTGAACGAGGCCGTGACCATAGCCTACGGCTCGGTGCGCAGGCAGGACCTTACAGGTTCCGTCACCAACGTGAAGATGGCCGACATCAAGGACGCGCCTGTGCTTTCCGTCGATCAGGCCCTTCAGGGACGCATCGCGGGAGCGGACATCATGTCCACCACCGGCGAGCCCGGCGCCTCGACCTCCATCCGCATCCGGGGAACGCGCTCGATTATTGCCTCCAATGAGCCGCTCATCGTCGTCGACGGCGTGATGGATGCGGTCTCGGACCTCGGCGACCTCAACTCCGCCGACATTGAGTCCATCTCCATCCTCAAGGATGCCTCATCCACGGCTATTTACGGTTCAAAGGGATCCAACGGCGTCATCATCGTCACGACCAAGCAGGGAACCTCCGGCGACCGTCCTCGCATCAATTTCAAGGCGGAGGCGGGAATCAGCCAGCTCCCGAAGGGACTGGACTTGATGAAGGCGTATGAATATGCCCAGTACCGCAACGACATCGCCTATTTCACCTCATCGAACGAAGATGCCGTTGAAGGTGCGCCGCTTTCCAAATATCCATACAAGAACCCTCTTGCGCTCGGAGACGGAACGGACTGGATAAGCGAAATCATGCGCACCGCGGTCTATCAGAACTACAACCTCTCCGTCAGCGGGGGAGCCAAGGGCAGCAACTACTACGCATCATTCGGCTACAACGACACCCAGGGTATCGTGAAGAACACCGGCCAGAGGCGCTACACCGGACGAATCAACCTCGACCGCCAGCTCTACAAGTGGCTGAAGGCCGGCTACAAGGGTTCGTTCACCTATCGTCATCAGGACAAGAACGTCGCGTCGATCGGCGGCACTAGCATACGCTCCACAATGTATCTCAGCCCGCTGCTCAAGACCACCGACTACAGCATCATGGACGACGAGAACGGCGTATCCTCGACATATAACCCTCCGACGGCGCTCATAGCACTCAAGACCAGCTATATAAACAAGGTTTCCCAGAACCATTCGGTCTATCTGGAAATTGAGCCGGTGAAGAATCTCAAGCTGCGCAGCAGCAACTCATACTACGGCTATCAGTCGCACAATTTCGT
>ERZ808246.73-NODE-73-length-84785-cov-5.611271_pt1 | contig 84785 bp, 60 predicted proteins | sample MGYA00521083_ERZ808246 | MGnify/ENA primary metagenome ERZ808246 (study PRJEB31516, sample SAMN03275577) | gut metagenome | biome: mammalia-associated habitat; material: feces | host: Papio cynocephalus | place: Kenya | collected 2012-07-07 ... | reverse complement strand
GACAGGGCGGCAACTCTTCTTTGGTAAGCACGGCGACTCCCCTCGTGTGCACGGCGATCGGCACTTTCATTATCACAGTCGGTGCGGAGAGGGGACCTACTTACCTTTTTGTAACCGGCTAATAGATTGGTGCCTTCTTTTGGCCGGGTGCCGCTTCTCGGATGATGCTGCTCGGACGCATAGGCACCCGTTAACGAGAGGAGAAGCCATGTCCGAGAATCTGGGGAAGGTCGCCGCTTTCGCTGCTTGCGGCACCACCGACCCGGCTCCCGCTTGCGGCACCACCGACCCCGCTCCCGCCTGCGGCAGCGCTGACCCGGCCGCCGCCTCGGCCTGCGGTTCTGCCGATCCGTCAGCTGCCCCTGCCTGCGGCTCTGCCGCCCCTGCTGCCCCCGCGTGCGGTTCCGCCGACCCCAAGGCCGCTCCGGCTTGCGGCACCGCCTGCGGCGCCGCCGCCCAGTAGGAAAGGAAGGCTCGTGATGGACGCACAGACCTGCCTGCAGAAGATGAAGCTCGCCGGAACGCTCTCGCTGGCCACGGTCGACGAGGCCGGTGCCCCACAGATTCGCTGCGTGAGCGCCGTCCATTACGAGCCCGACGCCGTTTACTTCCTGACCTCGCACGGCAAGGAGATGACGAGCCAGCTCCTGCGCGACGGCCGCATCCAGGCGCTCGTCTACACGCGCTTCAACGAGATGATCCGTATGAGCGGCCGCGCCGCGCTCGCTTCCGAGGCCGAGCAGGCCAGGTGGGTCGACGCGATCTTCTCCGAGCAGCCCTACCTCGCGAACGTCTATCCCGGCGAGACGCGCAGTATTTGCGTCATCTTCAAGGTCGAGGACATCGTACTCGACTACTTCAACCTGGGCATTCGCCCCATCGAGCGCGCAGTCTTCTCGCTCGCCCGCGCCTCTGCTCCGCTCAAGGGCTGTCGCCTCGACGCCGAGAAATGCATCGCCTGCGGCTCCTGCGCCGCCGGCTGCCCGCAAGGCTGCATCGTCGAGGGCAGCACGTACCAGATCCGGCCCGAGCACTGCCTGCACTGCGGCGCCTGCGTCGAGGCCTGCCCGGTCGGCGCGGTCGAGCGTCTGTAGCCCGGCTCGAGGGAACGAATAGGGGAGAGGAACATGAAGCAGAAGCCCGCGTTTGCCTTCCAGTGGCACATCACCGACGAGTGCGACCAGCGCTGCAAGCACTGCTGCATCTTCGCGAACGCCGGCGGCGGCCAGCGTAGCATGGTCGTGGCCGTGCGCAACGCCGAGCTGGCCGCGCGCATCGGCCGCATGAACATGGCGGGCTTCGGTCGCGTCGTCCCCGTCTGTCCACCAGGTACAATGGGGCCATGAAACCAATCGCGCACATACGGACGGACCTGCCGCAGAAGTTCGGCATCCCGCGGAACGGCTCACTGGCCCCGCACCTCCAGGGGCAGATCGTCTTTGAGCCGGAATTCGCGGACGAGGCGGCGGTGGCGGGGCTCGAGAGCTTCTCGCATCTCTGGCTTTTGTGGGAGTTCCAGAACGGCGCGCCCGGCGGCACGGCAGCGGACATCGCCGCGGACGCCGCGACGCGCGACAAGGCCGGCGACGACGCGGCCGCGGGTTGGCGCCCCACGGTGCGCCCGCCTCGGCTCGGCGGCGCCCGGCGCGTGGGCGTCTTTGCGTCCAGGAGCCCGTTCAGGCCCAACCCCATAGGCCTGACCTGCGTGAAGCTGGACCGCGTGGAGCTGACCGGGTCGGGGCCCGTCATACACGTGCTGGGCGCGGACCTGCGCGACGGCACGCCGATCTACGACATCAAGCCCTACATCCCCTTCGCCGACTGCCACCCCGAGGCGACGGGCGGCTGGATCGAGGACGCGCCGTGGCACGAGCTCGCGGTCTTCTTGCCGGACGGGCTTCGCAGGCGCGTGCCTGCAAAGAAGCTCGAGGGCCTGCTCGAGGTGCTGCGCCAGGACCCGCGTCGCGCCGGGAGCAAGCCCGACCCGGCGCGCGTGTACCACCTCGCGTACGCGGGACTTGACGTCTCGTTCACGGTTGATGGTCCTGACCTACGCGTCGTTGACATCGAGCCGGCAGCCGGGCCGGCGACCGACGACGGCGAAGAAACGAGCGCGGCCTAGCGCCGGCGCACCTCCGCGATCGCGTCCACGAGCGCCTGCGAGTCGATTGGCTTGGAGAGGTGCAGGCTCATCCCCGCCTCCAGGCTCCTGCGCCGGTCGTCGTCGAACGCGTTGGCCGTCATGGCGATGATCGCGATGCTCTCGGCGTCGGCGCGCCCGCTCCCACGGATGGCGTGGGCGGCCGCGTAGCCGTCCATGCGGGGCATCATGATGTCCATGAGCACCGTGTCGAAGTAGCCCTCCGGCCGGCTCAGGTAGGCGTCCACGGCCTCCTGCCCGTCGCAGACGACCGTCACGTCCGCGCCCGCGTCCTCCACGACGAAGGCCGCGATCTCGCGGTTGAGGTCGTTGTCCTCGGCAAGAAGCACGTGCGCCCCCTCGAGGCTTGCCGCGGACAGCTCTTGTGCGGGCGCGGCCTCCTCGTCCTGTTGGGCGATCCTGAACGGGATCGTCACCACGATCGCCGTCCCCACGCCCTTCTCGCTCTCGATCTCTATGGTGCCGCCCATGCGGTCTACGAGGTTCTTCACGATGGCCATACCGAGCCCCGAGCCCATGTAGGTCCCGCGGGCGCTGGTGTCGGCCTGGACGAAGGGCTTGTAGATGTCGTCGAGGAAGTCCTTGCTCATGCCGATGCCCGTGTCGGTGATGGTGAACTGCAGGGCGATGTGCTCGTCGTCGATGGGCAGCTCGGCGGCCCTGCAGTGGACGGAGCCGCCCACTCGGTTGTACTTCACGGCGTTCGAGACGAGGTTGATGAGGACCTGCTTGACGTAGAGCGGGCTGCCGATGAGGTAGGGGTAGGTGAGCGGCCCCGCGTTGCTGAACTCGATCGAGACGTTGCCCTCACCGGCCCGCATACGCGAGATGGTCCCGACCTCGTGCTGGAGCCTCCTGACCGAGAACCGCTCCTCGTACAGCGCGACGTTGCGGTCCTCGAGCTTGGAGAGCTCCAGCGTGTCGTTGATGAGCGAGAGCAGGTGGTCGGCCGCGACCTTGGCCTTCTCGCGGCTCGCGTCCACGAGCTCGCGGTCGTCGGGGTGGGCGCCGCAGATGTCGAGAAGCCCCACGATGCCGTTGAGCGGCGTGCGCATGTCGTGCGACATGCGCGAGAGGAAATCGGACTTCGCCCGGTTCGCGCGCTTCTCGCTCTCGAGGGCGATGGTCTTCTCCATGAGCTCGTTCTGGTCCAGGATGAGGTTCCAGTGCTCGACGGTGCCGTCGGGCGAGACGAACTTGCGGCCGCGGTCCTCGATGTATTTCCAGGAGCCGTCCTTGCAGCGTACACGGTAGGTCGTGGCGTAGTTGCTGGCCTTGGCGTACTGGGCGAGCGCGTCGGCGATGCCGTGCTCGCGGTCGTCGGGGTGGGCGAGGCCCACGATGGAGCCGCCGGACGCCTCGATGAGCTCCGCGGGCGTGTCGTAGCCGAGCATCTGGGCGAACTGCTCGCTCACGTACTTGAAGGTGTACATGGGGTCGTCGTTGCTTACCTTGACGCCGCCGGGAAGGGCGTTCGTGATCATGTCGAGCTGCTGCTCGAGCTCGCGGTTTGCCTCCTCGAGCCGCTCCTGGTAGAAGCGCTCGCGCTGCAGGATGTCGTCGATGCTGCGGAAGCCCAGGAAGGCGAAGTGTCCGTCCTCGTCGTAGATCTTGACGATGTGGGCCTGGAAGTGGGAGAGGCCGGCAGCGTTGGGCGTGGTCTCAAAGACGTAGTGGTAATCGCCGGCCGCCTCGAAGCGCTCGCGGATGGTAAGGTAGCTGAGCTCGTGGTTGAAGGCCGCCCGCTGGTCGGGCACGACGAAGTCGGCGGCGTAGCGGGCGACGTAGGCGGTGAACTTTCCGAGGCCGTTCGCCTGCGCGTGGTTGGTCGCCTGGCTAAAGACGATGTCGTAATCGTCGGTGTCCAGGTCGAGGATGAAGGCGATCGTGTAGTCGAGGCTCATCCCGTAGAGGACGCGCTCCTGGTTGCTCCGATGTCGCGGCTGGCTCATGTGAGGTCCATTCTTTCGCCGGTAAAAGACCAGTTTAAGGCTTTGCGACGCCTGTCGCCCCAATTTGGGGTCGGACCCTTCTTTAAGGTTGCCTGCTTTTTGTCTTGCGCCGGGCCCTGTCCGGGCCCCTTTCGCTCAAAAATCTCGCCAATTGTGGGCTTGTATGCGGATGGGTCGAGTAGCAAGGCAATCTCGAATTGCAAAAGCCCAGGTAAACGACTTGTGACGATTCGGGCTACTTGGGCATTTGCGATTGAAGCCCGCAATTGGCGAGTTTTTTGAGCGGGAAGCAATTTGGGGTCGGACCCCAAATTGCTTCTAGCGGTACTGCGCCAGGACCTCGCGCAGGCGCTCGACGCTGATGGGCTTGGCGATGTGGTCGTTCATCCCGGCCTCGCGCGCCGCCCGCACGTCTTCCAGGAAGGCGTTGGCCGTCATGGCGACGATGGGGATGCCGGCGGCGTCGCGCCGGTCGCTGCGCCGGATGGCGCGGGATGCCTCGTAGCCGTCCATCTTTGGCATCATGATGTCCATGAGGATCGCGTCGAACGTCCCGGCCGGCTTGGAGCGGAACGCCTCGACCGCCTCCTCGCCGTTCGCGACGCGCGTCACCTCCGCGCCCTCGTTGCGCAGCAGCTCACGGGCGATCTCGGCGTTGAGCTCGTTGTCCTCCGCCAGTAGGATGCTCATCCCCTCGATCGAGAGGCCCTTGGGCGCGGGGAGCTTCGCGCGGTGAGCGGCCGGGTCGCGGTCGATTTCGAACGGCAGCGTCAGGATAAAGGTGGACCCCACGCCGAGCTCGCTTTGGACCTCGATCGTGCCGCCCATCGCCTCGGTCAGCGCCTTCACGATGGGCATGCCCATGCCGGTTCCCTGGTAGGTGCTTCGCGCGTCGGTGCCCGCCTGGGCGAACGGCTCGAAGATGTGCTTCAGGAACTCCTTGCTCATGCCGATGCCCGTGTCCTCGATGACGAACCGGTACGTGACCCGGTCCCCGTCTATGTCCACGATGCTTTCCGAGCAGCTCACGCTCCCGCCCGGCTTGTTGTACTTCACGCAGTTGTCGACGATGTTCAAGACGACCTGCCGCACGTGGGTGGGGCTGCCGTAGACGTCGGGGAACCTCAGGTTCTCGCCGCCGTCGGTCTGGACGGTCACGCCATGGTCGGCCGCTCGGATGCTTCCTAGCACGAACGCGTCGTGAAAGAGCTCCGTGAGGTTGAATGATTTATGCTCGAGCACGATGGCCCGGTCCTCGATCTTGCTCATCTCGAGGATGTCGTTTATGAGCGTGAGCAGGTGGTCGGCCGCGACCTTGGCCTTGGCGCGGTTCTTGCTCGTGAGCTCGGCGTCGCCCGCGTGGAGGTCGTTGACCTCGATAAGCCCGATGATGCCGTTCAGGGGCGTGCGGATGTCGTGGCTCATGCGCGAGAGGAACGCCGACTTCGCCGCGCTCGCCGCAACGGCCTTGGCCTGCGCGTCGCGCGCACGCCTGAGCGAGCGGGCGAGCACGGCCACAACGGCGCCAAGAAGGGCGACGATGCCCACGGCAAGCGGCGTCTGATAGGTATGGAGGAACTTGGCGAGGTCGGACTGCCCACCGGTATACGAGTAGCGCGAGTAGTTCCCGGCGACGATCTTCTCGCCGGCGTTCGCGATCGCCTTGTTCATGATGCCCAGCAGCTCGGGGCTGCCCTGCCTCATCCAGCACGCGAGTTCGATGCCCTCCGGGAGCTCGGCGGTCTTGAGGCCCGTGAGGTCGGTCTCGTCGCGCAGGGTGTCGAGGGCGTTCGCGGGGATGATGACGCACGAGGCGTCGCCCCTCTTCACGGCGCCGACGCATGCCGCCGCGTCGGCGTGGCGCTGGACCTGGGCCTGCGGGTAGCGCACCGAGACGAGGTTCGCGTTAAAGAGCGACGAGGGGCAGGTCGCGATCGACCCGAGGGCGCCCTGGAGGTCGTCGCCCGCGTAGACGGCGATGAGCGAGGTGGAGCACAGCGTGGAGGACTGAGCGCTGTTGTCCTGCTCGGCAAGCCAGTAATCCTTGGCCACGGGCATGGCGGCGTCGATCTCGCCGGACTGGAGCGCCTTCTCCATGTCGTCGTTCGAGGAATAGGCCCGCGTGCTCACCGTCGCCCCGAAGCGCGACTCGAGCTCGTCCGCGACCGCCGTGAGGGAGCCGTCGAGCTCGCCGTCCGCCCCCTTGTCCGAGAAAGGGAGGACGCCGGAGAGGTAGCCCAAGGTGATCTGCCCGCCGCGGGCGTCGAGCCACGCGCCCTCCTTGGCGGTCAGGCTCGAGGAACCGCTGCCGTCCGTCGAGTAGTGCGTCTTGACCTCGTCGTTGTAGCGCGGGTTGGTACTGCGCAGCGACGTCATCGCCTCGTTGATCTGGTCCATGAGGCCCTGGCGCGACTTGGGCACGACGAAGTAATAGTTGCTCTCGCCCACGCTGAACATCGGCATCGCGTCGCCCGAGGAGAGCGTGTCGTTCATGATGATGGCGTCGACCTCGTCGTCCGCGAGCGCCGAGAAGAGCTCGTTGCCGGTCGCGTAGTAGCGGTAGTCGCAGGTCACGCCCTTGTCGGCGATCCACTGCTGGCCCACCTCGGTCTGCATGACGCCCTGGTTGCAGCCTATGGTGAGGCCGTTCAGGGCGTTGGGGTCGCCCGTAGCGAGGTCGGCGCGGCCGGGCTTGGCGTAGATGTAGTAGTGCTCGGTGCCCTCGGGGTTCGAGGAGAACAGCAGCTTCTGTGCGCGCTCCTCGGTGTAGGAGATGTTGGGCATGAGGTCGATCTCGCCGGCCTCGAGCTTGTCCATGAGCTCCGAGAACGTGCCCGTCACGTATTCATAGCGCCATGCGGGGGCGTAGTAGGAGAGCGTCTGGAGGTACTCGTAGCCCCAACCGCTCTGGTACTCGCCGGGCGTGCCGCTCTGGAAGCCCTGGTTGTCGAGCAGCCAGCCCACTTTGACGGTCTGGGCGCCCGTTTGGTCCTGCGCTGCTGAAGGGGCTTGGGAGTTCGTGCTGTCGGCGGGCTGCCCGTAGGCGCGCGACGATGCGGGGAGCGCCGCCAGCGCGGCGGCGAGGGCAAGGGTCGCGACCAGGGCGGTCGCGACGCGGGTACGGCGGCGATGTGGGCGAGCGGATGGATCCAAGGCGGTTCCTCGTGCGTTGGCTCAGGTGCGGGGGCGACCTATAAAAAATAGCACTAAGAGAGCGGGTTCTAGCTGGGCGTTCGATTGTCTTGGCGGGCGGGTTTGCCGAGGGGCGGGCGATCGCGTTCGCGGCGGCTCCTATCGGGGGCGGCCCGTTGCGTTCGCCGCGGCGCGTCGCTTTAGTCGTCTATGATCGCGTAGTTGTTCTTGCCGGCCGTCTTGATGCCGTACATGGCGCGGTCGGCGTGACGGATGAGCTTCTCGGCCTCCACGCGCTCGGCCACGGGCTTGTAGTGCGCGCCGACGCTCACCGTGATGGCGAGCTCGCTGGAAGCCACGAGCTCGAGGACCTTCTGCAGGCGGCGCTCGAGCTCCTCGCGCGTGATGCCCTTGAGCGCGACGAAGAACTCGTCGCCGCCGTAACGGGCCACGATATCGTCCGCGCCGGGTGCGATTCCCTTCTTGAGGTGGGCCGCCGCGGTCTGGAGCACCTCGTCGCCCTTGAGGTGGCCGTAGACGTCGTTGACGCGCTTGAAGTCGTCGATGTCGACCATCGCCACGCTGAGGGACGCCCCGTCGTGGGCCGCGCGATTCACGAGGACGGGCAGGCGCTCGTCGAGGTAACGGCGGTTGGAGAGCTGCGTGAGGGCGTCGGTGTAGACCTTGTGGTTGTAGTTCGTGATGCGATCCACGAAGTCGTTGTTGCCAAAGGCGGAGAGAAGCACGTTGTCGTTCGAGGCAGTGACGACCTCGAGGACGAATTTGCGGCCCTCCACGAGGACGGGCTGGGCAACCACGTGGTAGATGTCCTGGTCGATGAACTCGAACTTGGAGTAGCGGGCCTCGTCGATGAAGCAGCGGGAGGAGACGCAGTTCTCGCAGCGACCGGTCTTGTTCCACACGTGGTAGCAGCCGTCGGCCTGGGCGGTGAACTTACCGTCGTGGAGGTTGTAGACGACCATGTTGATGGGGTCGACGAGGCGCACGACGTCGAAGAGCTCGGACGTCGATGATATGAGCTTCTCGAGCTGCTCTTTTGTGAAGGAAATCTCGTGCGCCATGGTGCTCCCGTGCTCTCCGCGGTAAATGGTCAAGTAATGGCAGCGTACCCGCGTGGGAGGGGGTATGGAACGGGGAATTCCGCGGACGGTGCTCAGGGGAGGGGGATGGCCGAGAGCGGACCATGCCCACCCGTTGGGAATTTTTGGGTTTGCCCAGCTGGGCGTTGCGGGGAAGGACGGGTGGGTATGGTCGATTTTGGGCGAGGCGTTATTGGTGGGCCCGCTCGAGCTCGCGGACGTCGCCGTTCCCGTGGTCGACCTTCACGGTCTCGACGGCCGAGACGTCGCCGCCCTCGAGCCTGAACTCGGTGAGCACGAGGTCCATGGTCTGGGGACCGTCTTGGGATTTGAGCCGCACGGTGAGCGTGGAGCCGTCGCGGGCAACGGACTCGATCTGCGCCCCGGGGACGGAACCGCCCGCGAGCTGCAGCTGGATAAAACCGTCGCGGGGTGCCCAGGCCTCTCCGGGCATGGCGACGACGGCCCCGCCGGATACCTGCGCGGTGAGCACGGCGAGGGAATCGTCCTGGGTCGCGGTCCAGCTCTCGGCCGGGACCTCGCCCGAGCGCCCGCACCCGCCCGCGCAAACGGCGCCCGCCGCGCAGACGGCGCCCGCGATGAACGACCTTCTCGTCAAGCCCATGCCCGCCTCCGCCGCAAAAATCGGGGGACAGGTTCGAAAAGCTTCCAAATGGAAGGAAAACGGACCTGTCCCCAAAAGCTTCCAAATGACAAAATTTGGGGACAGGTTCGAAAATTACTCATTTGAGTAAAAAACGAACCTGTCCCCAAAAGTGCTCACAGCTAGTCCATGACGACCCAGGCCCAGGTGCCGTCGCCGTCGTCGATGTCCATGGGCGCGAGCGCGACGAAGCCCTCGCGGCGGGTCTCGGGCACGACGATGTGACAGACCTCCGCCTCGACGGGGCTGCGGCCCAGGGTCTTCTCGGGGAGGTCGATCCAAACGTTGCCCACGAGCTCGGAGCTCAGCTCCTCGCCCGGCCTGCCGTCGACCGTGAACGAGCCGAGGACGCAGCGCTGCGGCTCGCCCCAATCGAACCCGTCGAGCGCCTCGGCGAGGGCGTCGTAAGCCTGCGCGAGCTTCTTGACCTGTGCGTTGCCCATTGCAATTCCCCCTTTTGCGGCGGTGCCGCTTCGTTGGAAAACCACTTTGAACGGAGTATGCTCGCAAGCCTCGGGGGAGGGCGCGCCCCGCGCCGCGTGCGTTCGAAAATAGTCGGTAGTCGGCGTTCGGGGGCGGTTTGCGGCTGATCCGCCCTTGGCGTCTGCACCAAATGTCGACAAACACGCCCGCCGGGATGCGCCTCTCATGCCCGTAACCTGGGCTTTATGCGGAGATAGTTGCGAGCGTTTCCAGTTGACGTAAACTAAATCGATTGAACATTTATCGAGAGGAACTTCGTTAATGGCTCGAAAGCTCAGCGAAGAAGAGCGCAATACCATCACCTATCTCACGAGCGAGCTGTGTTCCGCGCTGCCCGCGCACCTGCGCGGACACGCCGGGACGATCGCGAGCTCGCTCGTGCGGATTCCCCGTCCGCAGGTCACCATGCGCGACATCAACCGCATCGTCGGGCGGATCGGCGAGCACAAAGAAGAGCTCAGGACTGCCATCCGCCAGCATGCCCTGACGCGCGTCGAGGCGCCCGAGGGCGAGCCTGAGGCGTTCGTCCTGCGCGTGCCTGAACCGGGTGAGGCGGCGGAGGTGCCGGCCGTGGGCGAGGATTCCGGCGAGAGCGACGCGGGGCAGGCCGCTGCCGAACAGGGTGCCGCGGACCGGAGCGTCGTCGACGGCACGGGCGCTTCCGCCGAGGGCGCGGCGCCGGCTGGTTCGCCCATGGAGGGCGACCCGGCGGTTGTGCCCGATCCGGCCCCCGCGTCCGCTGCCGAGAAGCCCAAGCCCACCCGCAGGCGTCGTCGCCGCGTGGGCGACCGGGCGGGCATGAAGGCCGGGGCTCCCCAGGCGGAGCCCTCATCCGAAGACACGTCAAAGGCGGTGGATGCGGCCGAGGCGCTGCCGGCGAGCGGGCCCACGACCGACGGCCCCGCGGACGAGCCCGCGGAGGTCCCGGTGCCCGACGCGCAGCCTGCCGCGACCGAGGCCCCCGTTGCCGAGAAGCCCCGCCGCCGGACGCGCCGCTCGCATAGGAAGGCTGCCGCGAAGAGCGAGGCGCCGGCGAAGGATTCCGCAAACAAGCCGCAGGTGGCGGCTGGCGCGGCGACGGCTCCTGAGTCCGTCCCGGCGTCCGTAGCCGCCCCTTCGGAGCAGGAAGCGGCGTCCGTGAACGAGGCCGGCAAGGCCGCTGCCGCCCAGGCCGTCTCCGTCCCTGACCGGCCTGAGCAAGATCCTCAGCCCGCGCCCGTGCAAGAGCCCACGCCCGCGCAGGAATCCGCGGCGGAACCCAAGCCCCCCGTGGCCGCGCTCCCCGCGCCTGCCGAGAACGCCCCCGCCCCCAAGCCCGCGAACGGCCGAGGCGGCAACCGCGGCGGCCGCAACCAGCGTCGCGGCAACGGCTCCCGGCGCGGCCAGTCCGGCAACGGCTCGGGCGACGGCGCTTCTTTGTCCGAGGTCCCCTACGTCCGCCGCGGCGGCGAGGCCGAGGCCGAGCTCCGCCAGCGCATCGTCGCGCTCGACCAGCGCTTCTGGATGAACGGCTGGCTCCTCTCGCACCCCGGCGCCTTCGCGTTGTACGAGAAGGAGCTCACGGCGCTGAACGATTTTCTTGCCAACGGCACGCTCGTGGGCGAGCTCACCCGCCGTCAGCTCGCCTACCAGATGGGCGGCGACGAGAAGTTCTTCGAGTACGGCTCCGACGGCTTCAAGCTGCTGCGCGCCATGGGCGTCGAGGACCTGATCCGCCACCGACCCATGCCCAAGGCCGACCTGCTCTACCACGCGCCGCGCCGCCGCAAGCACATGCGCGTCCTCGTGACCGAGAACCTCGACCCCTGGCTCGACGTGCGCGACCTCATGTACGAGGACGGCCGCTCGCAGATCCTGGGCGAGCGCATCCACGCCGTGGTCCTGGGCGGCGGCATGCCCGTGCTCGAGACGAACCGCCTGCACCTCCTGCTCGACACCCTGGGCGCCGACTCCTACGAGGTGCTGTACTGGGGCGACATCGACCGCGCCGGCTTCGACATCTTCCTCAAGCTCCAGGCGCTTCTTGAGGGGAAGTTCGAGGTCAAGCCGTTCGTGCCGGCCTACCAGCTCATGTGCGACCGCGCGATGGAGCGCTTCCCCGACCCCAAGGACAACGAGAAGACCGGCCAGGTGAACATCGAGGTTCCCGACCCCTCGCCGGTCCTCGAGGGGCTCACGCCCGAGGCAGCCGACTACGCCCGCGCCGTCGTGGAGAACTGCTCGCTCGTGCCGCAGGAGATCCTGACCAAGCGCGACCTGTGACAAAATTTGGGGACAGGTTCGCTTTTTACTCATTTGAGTAATTTTCGAACCTGTCCCCAAAAAGCTTTCATTTGGAAGAAAAACGAACCTGTCCCCAAAGTCTTCCGGTTAGCAGTCGGAGAGACGCCGCACTACGCCCATGATGGCGTTTTTCACCTTTATCTCCTCGAGGCCGGCGTCTCCTGTCGCCCATCGTCCCAGAAGGGCGATTGCCCCGTCAAAGAAAATCGAGAAAACAAGCTCATCCGTCGCCCTCCCGCGCGGCTTCCCTATGGCCCAATGCTTGGCGCAGTGCTCTCGCAGGATTTTTCTGCCTCGCCCGGTCGCCCGTGACCCTGCGATCCAGAGGCAGGACTCGCGATCGGCAAGGAGGATATCGCAGGCGCAGCCTATCGCGTCCTCGGTGGTAGGCGAGGAATATTTCTGGAGCTCGGAGTCAATCTCGGCCCGAACCTGGCTTGCGCAAGAGACCTCGATGTCGGCGGCGAGCTCCTCGAGGTTGGAGTAGTGAGAGTAGAACGTCGCGCGGTTGACGCCGGCTTGCTCCATCACTTCTTTGACGGTTACGTCGCAGAGCGGCTTGCTCCGCATGATCGCCTTGAAGCTGGCCTTGATCGCGTTCTTCGTTCGCTGCGCGCGCTTGTCAAACGGCGTCATGGGCTGAGTCGTTTGCATACATGGTCCCTGTTTCCAATAGCCTCTTTCGTTCGTAACAGGTTAGCGTTCACGTGTTAAAGCGAAGTTGCATGTAGCGACAGGTGTTGCTGTTTGAACATAAATAGCTGATCAAATAGGGCCATGTATGAGGGTCTTCTTTGTTATAACGCGTTTTGGATCGCCTCGACGTCGTCACAATAGCGCACGGCTGGCATACCAGTTATTCGCGCACCCTCGCAGTTGTCGGCGTTGTCGTCCACAAAGAGGCATTCGCTCGGCTCGAGCCCGTAGCGCTCGCACAGCAGGCGGTAGATGGCGGGGTCGGGCTTCATGAGCCTCTCGATGCCGGATATGACCGCGCCGTCCATGAGGGGCCAGGAGGGCATGTGCGAGAGCTGCTGCTTGACGTGCGTGGAGGCGTTGGACAGAAGGTAGATGCCGTAGCCCTGCTCCTTGAGGCGGGCGGCGAGCTCGTTTGTGGCCGGGATAGGCGCCGAGAAGCGCGGCCATCCCTCGAAGAGCGCGTCGAGCTCGGGCCAAAGGCGCTGGTCGAGGTGGGCGCGGGCCACGCGCAGCATCGTCTCGTGCGTGATGGTCCCGGAGTCGAGAAGCGCCCACTCGGGCCGGCCGAAGAGCGCGGCCTGCAGCGCCGCCGCGTCCTCGGGCGTGCTCGCGAACTGCGCGCAGAAGTAGGGGCCGTCAAAGGTCATGAGGACGTTCCCCATATCGAAGACCACGTTTTTTATCATCGCAGCGCCTCTCGCTGAGTAATTTTGGGGACAGGTTCGAAAATTGCTCGAATGAGTAAAAAACGAACCTGTCCCCGATTTTAGTCAAATGAGTAAAAAACGAACCTGTCCCCAACTTTGGCCGGGGCGGGTAGTATGGAAAGACTAAAGTCAGACCCTGCGACCGGAAGGCGAGAAACCCCATGGCCGAGTTCGTTTACCAGTTCTACAAGGCCCGCAAGGCCGTCCACGACAAGGTGATCCTCGACGACGTGACCGTCGGCGTGTACCCCGGGGCAAAGATCGGCGTCGTGGGCCCCAACGGCGCGGGCAAGTCCACGCTGCTCAAGGTCATCGCCGGCCTCGAGGACATCTCGAACGGCGAGGCGCGCCTCACGCCCGGCTACACCGTGGGCATCCTGCAGCAGGAGCCGCCCCTGGACGAGACCAAGACCGTCAAGGAGAACATCGAGCTCGCCTTTGGCGACGTCATCGCCAAGGTCGAGCGATTCAACGCCATCGGCGAGGAGATGGCCTCCCCCGACGCCGACTTCGACGCCCTCATGGACGAGATGGGCCGCCTCCAGACCGAGATCGACGCCGCGAACGGCTGGGACCTCGACTCCCAGCTCTCCCAGGCCATGGATGCCCTGCAGTGTCCCGACCCCGACGAGCCGGTGACCCACCTCTCCGGCGGCGAGCGCCGCCGCGTGGCCCTGTGCAAGCTCCTTCTTGAGGCCCCTGACCTGCTGCTCCTCGACGAGCCCACGAACCATCTCGACGCCGAGAGCGTCCTGTGGCTCGAGCAGTTCCTCCACAAGTACCCCGGCGCCGTCATGGCCGTCACGCACGACCGCTACTTCCTCGACGACGTGGCCGAGTGGATCTGCGAGGTCGACCGCGGCCAGCTCTACCCCTACGAGGGCAACTACTCCACCTACCTCGAGAAGAAGGCCGCCCGCCTCGAGGCCCAGGGCCAGCAGGACGCCCGCCGCGCCAAGAAGATGAAGTCCGAGCTCGAGTGGGTCCGCTCCAGCCCCAAGGCCCGCCAGGCAAAGAGCAAGGCCCGCCTCGCCGCCTACGAGAAGATGGAGGCCGAGGCCCGCGCGTCGCAGAAGGTCGACTTCACCGACATCCAGATCCCCGTGGGCCCGCGCCTGGGCAACAAGGTCCTCGTCGCCGACCACCTGTGCAAGTCCTTCGGCGACCGCGTGCTCATCGACGACCTGTCGTTCGTCTTGCCGCGCAACGGCATCGTGGGCGTGATCGGCCCCAACGGCGTGGGCAAGTCAACGCTCTTCAAGACCATCGTGGGCCTCGAGCAGCCCACGAGCGGCACCCTTGAGCTGGGCGAGTCCGTCAAGCTCTCCTACGTCGACCAGATGCGCGAGGGCATCGACCCCGAGAAGACCCTCTGGGAGGTCGTCTCGGACGGCAACGACTATATCCAGGTAGGCGACCAGGAGATCCCGTCGCGCGCCTACGTCGCGGCCTTCGGCTTCAAGGGCAAGGACCAGCAGAAGCGCGCGGGCGTCCTCTCCGGCGGCGAGCGCAACCGCCTGAACCTCGCGCTCACGCTCAAGCAGGGCGGCAACCTCCTCCTGCTCGACGAGCCCACGAACGACCTCGACGTCGAGACCCTGGAGTCGCTCGAGGAGGCGCTCGAGAACTTCCCCGGCTGCTCCGTCGTGATCTCGCACGACCGCTGGTTCCTCGACCGCGTGGCCACCCACATCCTGGCCTGGGAGGGCGACGACGAGAACCCCGGCCGCTGGCACTGGTTCGAGGGCAACTTCGACGACTACCAGAAGGACCGCGAGCGCCGTCTGGGCGTCGAGGCGTCCAAGCCCCACCGCCTTCACCGAAAGCTCACCCGCGACTAGCGAATCGCGCGGGCTTCTTGGCGCTATAACGGCTGCAAAGCCACTATCATGGGCGGGCACCCCAAGGCCGAGCGCGGCCGGGGCGCCCGCTTTTTTGCGGCGGCGCGTGCCGCCCGGACATGGAAAGAAGGACGTTCGCATGACGAAGAAGATCAAGACGCGCAAGGCCGTCATCGTCGGCGCGGGCCGCGTGGGCTCCCACAGCGCCCTGTGCCTCATGTTCCAGCACCTGGTGAACGAGATCGTGTTCCTCGACGTGAACGAGGAGGCCGCCCGCGCCCAGGCCCTCGACCTGCAGGACCTCGCCTCCGGCCTCGGCGACTCCTTCACGATTCGCGTGGGCGACTACTCCGACTGCGCCGACGCCCACTTCGTCATCCTGACCGCCGGCCGCAGCCGCCGCCCCGGCGAGACGCGCCTCGACATGCTCGCCGGCACCGTGAAGGTCCTCGACGGCATCATCGGGCCGCTGCGCGAGAGCGGCTTCCACGGCATCCTCATCAGCGTCTCCAACCCGGCCGACATCGTGGTCGAGTACCTGTACCGCAACCTGGGCCTGCCGCGCGGCCACGTCTTTGGCACGGGCACGTCGCTCGACTCCGCCCGCCTGCGCCGCACACTCTCGGGCATCATCAACGTGAACAGCAAGCAGATCCAGGCCATCTGCATGGGCGAGCACGGCGACTCGTCCTTCATCCCCACCTCGCACATCACCGTCCAGGGCATCCCGCTGCGCGAGTACCTGTCGCTGCGCCACACGAGCGTCCACGACATCGACTTCGACGACGTCATGAAGAAGGTCCGCGAGAGCGGCAGCGCCATCGTGGGCGGTAAGGGCTGCACCGAGTTCGGCATCGCGGCCATGGTCGCGAGCATCGTGCAGTCCGTGCTCCACAACGACCACGTGGTCGTGCCGCTCTCGGTCCACCTGGACGGCGAGTACGGCGAGTCCGGCATCGCTGCCGGTGTGCCGTGCATGCTGTCCAACGAGGGCGTCGAGACCGTGCTCGAGATAGACCTGTCCTACGACGAGCGCCAGGCCATGCGCAAGAGCTGCGACGTCATCCGCGGCTACGTGAAAAAGGCGCTCCCTCCCATCGAGTAGCCCACGCCTACGCCCGGTCGCGTAGAATGGCCTGAACCCGATGATTGGAGGCGCCCGTGATCAAGATCGACCACGTGAGCAAATCGTACGACGGCAAGAAGACCTTCTCGGTACGCGACCTGAACCTAGAGATCCGCGACGGCGAGATATTCGGCCTTTTGGGGCCCAACGGCGCGGGCAAGTCCACGACGCTCAACATGCTCGTGGGCGTGCTCGCGCCCACCGAGGGCAGCATCCAGATCGACGGCGTGGACGTCGCCGCGGACCCGCGCGAGGCGAAGCGGCGCCTGTGCTTCGTGAGCGACTCGCCCGACCACCTGCTGCGCCTGCGCGGCAGCGAGTACCTGCGCTTCATTGCCGACATCTACGGCGTTCCGGCCGATGTGCGCGCCGAGCGCGTCGCCAAGCTCGCCGAGGACTACGGCATGGCGTCCGAGCTGGACAACCAGATCAAGTCCTACTCGCACGGCATGCGCCAGAAGATGATGATCATGGGCGCGCTCCTGCCCAACCCCGACCTGTGGGTGCTCGACGAGCCCATGACGGGCCTCGACCCCAAGGCCTCGTGGCTGCTCAAGCAGTCCATGCGCAGGCATGCCGACGAGGGCAAGACCGTGCTCTTCTCGACGCACGTCCTCGACGTCGCCGAGAAGGTCGTGGACCGCGTGGGCATCATCGCGCACGGGCAGCTGCTCTTTGTGGGCACCGTGGAGGAGATGCGCGAGCACTTCCGCAACAACGGCTCGCTCGAGGAGATGTTCCTCGAGCTCACGGGCGACGACTCCCCGTTCGCGGCGGGCGAGCCGGACGCCGCGGGCGAGGGGATGTAGCGTGGGCGCCTTCGACTGGGGCCAGTTCCGCGCCCTCTTCTTCGCCATCCACAAGGGGGAGGAGCGCGCGGACGACGGCATGGGCTCGGGTGGCGGCGGCAACGACGCCGCGCGCATAGCGAGCCTCTTCGTCTCGTTCCTGCTGATCGCCGGCGCGCTCTTTACCGGGGGCCTCAAGCTCGGCGAGGCGGGCGCCTCGGTGCTCTCGGCCTTCAACATGAGCGTCCTCGCCCTCGTGTTCCTCTCCCTCACGGTCGGCTTCTATACGGCGGTGAGCAGCCTCTTCTTCGTGAGCGACCTCGCGTTCTACGTGGCGCTTCCCGTCTCGGGCCAGGCCATCCTGTGGGCGAAGCTCGCCAACTTCATGGCGGGCGCGTTCGTGACCGATGTCGCCGTCCTGCCGCTCGGGCTCGGCGTGCTCCTGGGCAGGGGAGAAGGGCCCCTTGCCTGGCTGGGCATGATCGCGGCTTTCGTGCTGTGCGCGCTCGCCGTCAACGTGGCGCTCGTGCTGCTCGTCCTGCCGCTCGTGCGCTTCTCCAAGGTCGCGGCCAACAAGGACCGCTTCGCACGCGTTCTCGGGGCCGTGATCACGGTCGCGGTCATCGCCGTGGCGCTGGCCGTCTCCTTCGGCACGCAGTCGCGCGAGACGGGCGAGGCGGACGTGAACCTCATCGCCGCCATGATGGAGGGGATCGCCGCGGGGCCGGTGGCGAAGGTCATCCTCACGGTGCTGTGCCCGCCGTTCGCCCTGGGCGGGGCCGTGTTCGCCGGCGAGGGGGCGCTGCCGGTCCTGGGCGTCCTGGGCATGGCGGCGCTTCTGGGCTGCTACATACTGCTGCTCAACTGGTGCGCGGGCCGCTGGTACTTCGAGGCCGTGCGCGGGCTGGCCGGCGGCGCGGGCGCGCGCAGCACCAAGCGCTACAGCGCCAAGGAGCTCGCCGGCAAGATGGGCGTGCGCAGCCAGTTCGCCGCCTTCGTCTCCGAGGACGCCTCGCAGCTCATGCGCGTGCCGTACTTCTTTAACCAGTTCGTGTTGTCGCAGTGGCTCGTGCCGCTCATCTTGGTCGCGGCGATCGTCGCGAGCGCGGTTGCCGCCGGCGACGGCTTGCCGCTCGACCAGATGCGCGAGCTCGCGGGCTCGCTCACGGTCCTGGGCGGGGGAGCGACCTTCCCGCTCATCGCGATCGCGTTTCTCGCCCTGTTCTCGGGGATGCTCTCCTACGTCTTTGGACAGGCGGTGAGCCGAGACGGCCGGGACTTCTTCTACTTCCGCGCTATGCCCCTCGACCTGCGGTCCTATGTGCTGGCCAAGTTCGTCGCGGGTGAGCTCGTGGGCCGCGCTCCCATCGCGGCGATTCTGCTTGCGGGCATGCTCGTCATCGGGCTCCCGGCCTCGACGACCTTGCTGTGCCTGGCGTTCTACGTGCTTGTGCTTGCGGCCTGCGACCTGGTGAGCCTTGCCATGGGCATGGGCTCGCCCAACCTGAGCTGGGAGGGTGAGGACGAGCTCGCCAAGGGCGGCGACGCCTTTGGCCGCGTCATACTGAGCCTCGTCGCCACGGCCGTGGTCATGGTGCTGCCGATGGCCTGCGTGGTCGGGCCCCTTCTGCTCGAGGTCGATGCGGGCGCCCTGGGCCCCATCGCGGCCGTCGTCATCGCCGCTGCGGAGGCCGCTGCGGCAGCCGCCTACGTGTGCGGCCCCGCGCTGCGCAAGCTCGCGGCCGTCGAGCCGTAAAGGTCCGTGGACCGCTCGTTCCCTCGTTACCGATGCGGCGAGAAGCACGTGCTTCTCGCCGCTTTTTCGCTCGACGGGAACTTGTATATGTACGAGTAGTATACTCACAAGTATACAAACAGCTGCAGAGGAGAAGCGCATGTTCGTCGGTCGTGAGCGGGAGTTGGCGGAACTCGAGCGCCTGTATGCAAAGGGCGGCTTCCAGATGGTCGTGCTCTATGGGCGCCGCCGCGTGGGGAAGACGACCCTTGCCCTCGAATTTGCCAAAGACAAGCCGCTGCTCTTCTTTACGGCCAAGCTGCAGAGCGATCCGCTGAACCTCGCCGAGTTGTCTAGGCAGGTCAACGCTTTTTTTGGGAACCCCGCTGCAACCCCCTCGTTTCGCACCTGGGACGATGCCTTCGCGTATCTTGCGCAGAGGGCCGGGGATTCTCGGATCGTGTTCATGTTCGACGAGTTCCCCTTTGCCGCAAAGATGAACCAGGCTCTTGTCTCCACGCTTCAAATCGCTGTCGACAGGACCCTTGCGGGATCGAATATCTTCTTGATCGTCACGGGGAGTAACCAAGGCTTTATGGAGGAGCAAGTTCTCGGTCGCTCGCCGATTCGGGGCGGCGCGGAGGCCCTTGGCGAGAAGAACCCCCTCTTTGGGCGCCGAACCGGCCAAATACACCTGGGGCCCTTTAACTATCGCGATGCCGCCTCGATGCTCTCGCGGCTTGAGCCCCAAGAGCTCGTGGAGTATTACGCGTGCTTTGGCGGGACGCCTTATTACCTCTCTCAACTGGATTCGAGCGAATCCCTTGCCCAGAACATCTGCAGGCTGTATTTCCAGAAAGAGGGAATGCTTTACGAGGAGCCGATGATGCTCCTGCGCCAAGAACTGCGGGAGCCGGCGCTCTACAACTCGATTCTCTCGGCGATTGCGGCGGGCGCGAACACTCCCGCCCATATCGCCGATAGGATCGGCTCCGACCGGACTACGGTTGGCAAGTACCTCGCGACCTTGGTAGGCATGCACCTCATCAGGAGATCGGTACCGTTTGGGGAAACCTCCCGAACGTCTCGCAAAGGTATATATGCCATAGCCGACCCCTGCTTTGCCTTCTGGTACAGGTTCGTTGAGCCCAACATCGACAACGTCGAGCGGGGCGCGGGGGACCTCGCGGCCATGAGGGTGGTGGGGAAGGAGCCTCTCTCCACGTATGAGGGGCATTGGTTCGAGGAGATCTGCATCGAGCGGGTGATCGACATGGCGAGACGGGGAGAGCTGCCTTTTGGCCCGTTCCAGTTTGGGAACTGGTGGGGGACGAACCCGGCCCTGAGAGAGCGGGACGACGTCGACGTCGTCGCTGCGAGCCCCGATACCCGCGAAATCCTTTTGGGGGAGTGCAAGTGGCGCGAATCGTTCAATGAGTCGGCGGCCATCGAGAAGCTCGGGCTTCGCTCGCGGATATTCGAGAAGGACTATGACAAGTTCTACTACGCTCTCTTTACGAAGCATCCCCTGTCCGATGCGACGAGGAGCAGGCATGCCGAGGATGGCTTTCTCTTCATGGATGTTGCGGGACTGTATGCCTAGGCGAGGGCGTCGGTGCCGTAGAATCGTGTGGGAATGAGCCTGCCGAGAGGGGAGACCACGTGAAGCGCATCTTGATCATCGCTACGGGCGGAACCATCGCCTCGACGTCCGACGGCGAGGCGGGCGGTCTTACGCCGACAGCCTCCGGACGCGAGCTTGCCGATAAGGTGCCTCTGCTCGACACCATCGCCGAGCTGGACTTCGTTCAACCCATGAACATCGACTCAACCAACATGCGCCCGCGCGACTGGCTCGTTATCCGCGACGTCATCGCCGAGGCGTATGACCGCTACGACGGTTTCGTGGTCCTGCACGGCACCGACACCATGGCCTACACGGCGGCCGCGCTCAGCTACCTTATCCAGGACAGCGAGAAGCCGATCGTCCTCACCGGTTCCCAGCAGCCCATGGCGAGCCCTTTTACCGACGCCAAGCTGAACATCTATCAGTCGGTGCTCTATGCCTGCGACGACGCGAGCCGCGACGTGAACGTCGTCTTCTCGGGCAAGGCGATCGCGGGCACGCGCGCGCACAAGCAGCGCACCATGAGCTTCAACGCGTTTACCAGCATGAACTATCCGTCGCTCGCCTATATCCGCAATGACCGCATTGTGCGGGCGGGCGCCGAGTCGGGGGTGGGGGCTGCCCCGGTCAAGACCGGTGCGAAGCCGGTGCTCTACGATTCCGTGAACGAGCGCGTGATCGTGCTCAAGCTTACGCCCGAGCTACAGCCGACCATCTTTGACCTGCTCAAGCGCGACTACGATGCCATCATCCTCGAGACGTTCGGCATCGGCGGTATCCCGTCCTACGGCGACAACTCCTACGAGAACGCGATTCTGGACTGGGTGGGCTCCGGCCGTACGCTCGTTGTGACGACCCAGGTACCCGAGGAGGGACTTGACCTGGGTGTTTACGAGGTCGGCCGTGCGTATGCGGACAATCCCGGCATCCTTAAGGGCGACGACATGTCGACCGAGGCCCTGGTGGCCAAGACCATGTGGGTCCTTGGGCAGACGCGCGACCCGCAGAAGATCCGCGAGCTGTTCTACCGCGAGATCAACCACGACCGCATGCCACGGTAGCGCGACGCGGCTTGAATGTCTTTCCAAACGGCGGGTACGGGGAGTCGCCGGCTCCCCGTACCCGCCGTTTTTTGGGCAGGGGCGGTTGTGATTTAAGGACGAAAGAGCGCCCTGGGCCTCCTCTTGGAAGCTCAAGGCGCTCAAATCGCGTTGCGATAAGGTCGCTGCTTACGAGAAAAGGGACTTGAACCAGGCGATGATCGCGGCGAAGAAGCCTTGGTCTTCCTGCTGCTCCTGGCTAGGGGTATCGCTTGCGGTGTCGGCGGCCGTCGAAGATGTCGATTCGCTCGCGTCCTCGGTCCCAAAGGCCTCGTCGTATGCCGTCCGGTCGATCCCGGTGACGTCCGCGGAACCAGCGGTTGAGCCGTCGTAACTGGTCGAGTAGCTTCCCGTCACGGTTACAGTCAGGTCGGAATCGCCTTGCACGACGGTCTGGCCACCGGCGACGATCGTGACCGTGCGGCCTTGCGCGTCGACGATCTGCGCGCCGTCGGCCACGTTCAGGTTGCTCACGGTCGAGTTGTCGGTGACGACCCACGTCGAGGTCCCGTCGACGTTCACCGTAATGGGGGACTCGGAAGTGCTCCCGGCAGCGTTTTCCTGGATGCTCGCGGCGCCCGTCCAACCGGAGCCGCTCGTGAGGTGCAGGTCGACGCTCGAGATCGTGTCGGCCACGATGTCGCCGCTGAGCGTCTGGTTGATGCCCGTGAAGCGCACCGTTGCGCCGTTAGACCCCGCGTTGCCCCAGTTGTTCGAGTCGTTGCCGGCGGCGAGCAGCAGGTCGGCGGCGTTCGAGTCAAAGTCGAGCGTCGTGTTCTGCAGCGCCACGTCGGCCGAGGTGTTCGTGAGGTAGAATATCGCGCCGGAGGAGATGGCGCTCTGCAGCGTGGAGTCGACGGCCTGGAACGTCGCGGTCTCGCCCGTGGTCGCCTCGGCGTCGCCCGAGGTGGACTGATAGATGATCACGCCGTCGGCGATGGGGTCGGAAGCGGTCTTCTCGGTCTGGCTGCTGCTCAAGGTCGAGTTTTCGATGGAAACGGTGTTCAACCCCTCCATGCCCACGAGCTGGCTGCCCGAGGCCGTGCCGGTGACGCCGCTCACCTGGATGTCGCCCGTCGAGTAGATGATCGGCGAGCCGGAACCCTCGGTGGCGATGGTGCCGCCCTGAACCGAGATGGTGCCGCCGCCGCGGTCCGTTGCCACGCCGCCGGAGTGGTCGCCCTGCGTGCGGATGTCCACGTCGCCGGCGAGGATGGTGCCGCCGTAGGTCGCGTCGAGACCGCGCGAGTTGCCTGCGGTCGTGCTTATCTGCACGTTCTTGGCGAGGGCGCTCGCGCCGTCCGTGGCAAAGATGCCGTTGGAGCCTTCGCTCGTCGCCTGGAGCGTCGAGTCCTTGACCGTTGCGGTCGAGCCTTCGCCCACAGAGAGCAGAATCGAGTTCAGACCATAGAAGTTGCAATTATCTCCGTTGGTGTCGTCGCCGGATTTCTCGAGCTGGACATCTGTGAGGGCAAGCGCCCCGCCGTTCTGGGCGAGCGCCGCGTTGACGTCGGCCTCCGTTGCCGAGAAGGACTCGTCCTGCGCGCTCACGGACTCGCCGTCCGCGCCGATCGTGCCCGAGTAGGTGCCGGAGTAGTCGAAGCTCATCGTGTCCGCGCCGCCCCCGGGGCCGCCCGCGCCGTTGCCGGGCGCCGATCCGCCGTCGGGTGCGGAGCCGCCGGGCTGGCCGCCCGTACCGTCCGCAGAACCGCTCGGCGGCTCGGGAGGTTGGCCGGAAGCCGTCGTTTGGCCTTGCGCCCCGGCCGTTCCCTCGGCGAGCGCCGCGACGGGCACCTGCGCAAAGACGAGCGTTCCCGTGATGGCCGCCACGCCCGCACGGCGCATTAGGTTGCTTGCGTCGATCTTCTTCATGGGGCTCTCCTCTCGATGCGCGCGTCTCGTGTCGGCGCGCCTTGTTGAGGAGGAGTATGGACTTTCAGGAACCTAGATGCCTGAAGGAAAGCTGCAGGTCAAAGAGTCGCCGCAAGGCTTTTGTGTTGCTGAAAGCCATGAAATTCTAGGGGCGGCGAAGGCGGCTCTCGAGGAGGTCCCCGGCCGCGGAGAGCGCCATCACGATCGCGTAGTAGACGACGGCGACCACGAGGAACGGCTCGAAGGCGCGGTAGGTGAGCGCCTGCACGCTCTGGGCGGCGCGCATCATGTCCATGAGGCCGATCGTGGCGACGAGCGAGGAGCTCTTGAGCACGGTGATGACCTCGTTCACGAGCGACGGGGCGATGGAGCGGAGCGCCTGCGGGATCACGACGAGGCGCATCATCTTCACGTAGCCCAGGCCGATCGAGCGCGCGGCGTCGTACTGACCGGCGTCCACGCCCTCGATGCCGCCGCGGACCGTCTCCGAGACGGTGGCCGAGCCGTTGAGGCCCAGCGTGAGGACGCCCGCGGCGAACATCGAGATTTTGTAGCCCGTGAGCTGCGGCGTCGCGAAGTACGCCAAGAAAAGAAGCACGATGAGCGGCACGCCGCGAAAGATCGACGTGTAGAAGTCGAGCACGGCCCGGAGCGGCCGGCACGGCACGACCTTGAGCACGGCGATCGCGAACCCCAGGGCAAACGCGATGAGAAGCGCGGCCGCCGTGACCTCGCACGTCACGGCGAGCCCGCTTGTGAACATCGGGATATAGGGTTCTAGCAGGTCGAACTTCATGCTGCGCGCCTCTGGGTCAAGGTCTTCTTTGTGCGTGTGCGTGTGCGTGTGCGTGGTGCGGGTAACGGACGAGTGCGGTGCGAGCGCGGCGGGCGGCGCTAGGCGCCGGCGACGGTCGAGGTGCCCGAGGCCGAGAAGTCGCCGTTCCACTTGAAGTCGGCGCCCACGTATTTCTCGATGTAGCCGTCGATGGTGCCGTCCTCGAGCATCTGGCCGATGCACTCGTCGAGCGCGGAGACGAAGCCCGCGCCCTTCTTGGCCATGAGGCGGTAGACGCCCACGTGGTCCTTGGTCTCGGCGCGGTCGAGCAGGCCCAGGACCAGGCCCTCGTTCGCGTCGCGCATGGATTGGCCCTCGGCGCCGTCGCACAGGTAGGCGTCGATGCGGCCGGCGAGGACCTCCTGGAGGCACTGGTCGCCGCCGTCGTAGGTGTGGATGTCGGCGTCGGGCATGACCTTGGCGATGAACTTGTTCTGGACGGTGCCCGTGGTGCAGGCGATCGACTTGCCGGCGAGGTCCTCGATGCGCTCGACGGGGTCGCCGCCCATGGTGAGGACGCCGACGAGCGGCTGGTAGTAGCCGCGGGTGAAGTCGAAGGTCTGCTCGCGCTCGGCGTTGGAGCTCATCGCCATGGTGAACGACGTGTCGCTGGACTGGACGGAGGCCAGAGTCGCGGCGAACTCCTGCGGCTCGAAGTCGTAGATGAAGTCCAGGCGCGAGGCCATCTCGTCGGCGACCGCGATATCGAGGCCGCAGACCTTCTGGGAGCCGTCGGACTGGGGCTCGAGGTAGCGGTAGGGGGCGAAGGCGTCGTCGCCCACGAACGTGAGCTTGGCGCCCTTGATGGAGCCGGTGCCGGAGGCCTGGTCGGCGGCCTGCTGGGGGCCCTGGCCGGAGCCCTGCTGAGAAGAACAGCCCGCGGCGAGCACCATCGCGCCGGAGGCGAAGAGGCCGAGGAAGTCCCTGCGGTTGATTGAGCGGTTCATAGTCACCTTTCGAATGGTTGCGTGCCCAACCATTCTAGATGAACCGGGACCCCGGTGCGGCGGGCCTATGCGAGCAGGAAGCGCTCGATGGCCTCGGCGACGCCCCCGTGGTCATTGTCCGCGACCGAGACGCTCGCCGCGGCACGGGCGTTCTCGTTTGCGTTGCCCATCGCCACGGCGAGGCCGGCGACGCGCATCATCGCGAGATCGTTGTCGGCGTCGCCCACGGCGATGGTTTGCGCGGGGTCGATTCCGAGCAGGGCGCAGAGGTCGTCGAGCCCTGCGCCCTTGTCGGCGCCGGCCGCGGTGAACTCGAGGCTCGACCTCTCGCACTTCGTGACGAACATGCTGTGGGCATAGCCCTTGAGCAGCTCGAAGGATTTGTCGCGCGCCTCGACGCTCTGGAAGTGCATGTTGAGCTTGGAGACGGGGAGGGTGCGGGCGCACTCGTGGGCGTCCTCGACGAACGTGCTCGTCTCGTTGTAGAGCGGCTGGTAGATCCCCACCCCGCAGCTCGGCGACATCTTGATCTCGCGCTCCTCCATAAGGACGCCGGTGCCGCTCGTGACCTCGAGGATGTAAGGGCCTTGCGCGTCGCAGATGTTCAGGGCGCGCGCGACGAAGCCGGGCTCGATGTCGCGTTCCCTAAGGGCGCGGGACTTCTCGAAGTCGTAGACCACGGCGCCCGCGCAGCACACCGCATAGCGCAGCCCGGGCAGGAACTCCCGGTACCTCGAGACCATCTGCGGGCATCTGCCCGAGCAGACGATAACGCGCTTGCCGGCGGCCACGGCTTCCTTGATGGCCGCCGTCGAGGAAGCGGCGACCTCCTTGTGCGAATCGAGAAGCGTCCCGTCCATGTCCAGTGCAATGAGCTCGTAAGCCATTCTTGTTCCCAACGTTTATGTCTCGCGTAAAACGAACCCGAGTCTACCCCCGGAACCTCATGGAACTATAAGGGCGATGACAGATAGCAAAAAACGGGGACAGGTTCGAAAAATGCTCAAATGAGTAAATTCCGAACCTGTCCCCAAAAGTGCTCAGATTTAGGCGGCGGGGAGGGGGCTGCGGTGGCTGGAGAGGCGGGCGCGGAGCTTGTCGCCCAGCTCGGAGTAGACGGCCCCGCCCAGGATGAGCGCGGCGCCGAGGACGTTCGCCGCCGTCATGGGCTCGCCCAGCAGCACGGCCGAGAGCACCACGGCCGAGAGCGGCTCGAGGTAGCCGCACACCGCCACGCGCGTCACGGGCAGCTCGCCCATGGACGAGAAGTACAGGTAGCAGCCGAGGCCCGTGTTCACGAGGCCGATGCAGAGCGCGGCGGGCACGTTCAGGTGCGCGATCATCGAGGTGCTCGGGAGGGTGAGCGTGCCGGCGAGGGCGTTCACGGCCATGTAGGCGGCCACGGCGGCGAAGCTGCTGCAAAGCTGGATGGCAGAGCACTCCACGCCGTCGATGTCGGTGACCTTCTTGCTAAAGATGACCATCACGGCGTACGCGACGGCGCTCATCGCGCCCAGGAAGATGCCCATGGGGCGGATCCCCTCGCCGAGGCCGTTGCCCACCACGAGGAACGCGCCGCATAGAACGGCCGCGAAGCCGGCGACCTTCTGCGGGGTCAGGCGGGTGTGGAAGAGCATGGGCGAGAGGGCCATCACGATCACGGGGCCGCAATAGAAGAGCAGCGAGGCCACGCCTACGCCCACGTAACGGTACGCCTCAAAGAGGAACAGCCACGCCACGCCGAGCGCGGCGCCGGAAATCGCGAGGTAGAGGGCCTGCCGCGGGTGCTCGGGCGCCTTGAGGTTCGCGCGTGCCTTTCGGGACGCCAGCACGATGCTTGCCAGCAGCGCCGCGCCGAGCGACACGCGCGCGAGCACGATGAAGATGCTCGGGAGGTCGATGAGCGAGGCGACGATTCCGTTGGACCCAAAGAGGGCAAGGGAGAGCAGGTACTTCTCGGTGGCGTTGTGCATGGTGCGCGGTGTGCTTTCTGCTGGTGGCGGCGGTTTTTCGGCTACTAGTGTGGCATGCGCTCAGTCACGATAAAAGCGAATGTATATCATAGTATCCATGACAAATCAGCATGGCAAAGAAGACCGGGGAGGCCTCATGGATTCAGGCATCCAAAAGTACCTGTCGCTCTTGGCGGCGGTGCGCGAGGGCAGCTTCACGCGCGCGGCCGAGCGGCTGCGCTATAGCCAGTCGGGCGTGAGCCGCATGGTGGCCGACCTGGAGCGGGAATGGGGCGTCACGCTGCTGGAACGCGGGCGCAAGGGCGTGGCGCTCACGGGCGACGGGGAGCAGATCCTGCCCATGGTCGAGGCCATCTGCGAGGACTACCGACGCCTGCAGGAGCGCGTCGCCGAGGTCGCGGGCGTCGAGCGCGGCTCGCTCGTGATCGGCACGTTCTCGTCGGTGGCGACCCACGTGCTGCCCGCGGCGATCGGCCGCTTCCAAGCCGCGCACCCCGGCATCGAGTACGAGCTGCGCATGGGCGACTACTCCGAGATAGAGAGCTGGGTCGCGGAGGGCATCGCAGACTTCGGCTTCCTGCCGTACCCTCCGCAGGAGCCGCGGGAGGGGCTCGCTCGCGAGATCGTGCTGGAAGATGAGCTTCTCGCCGTCATGCCCGAGGGCCACTCCCTCGCGCGGAAGCGCCGCGTGAAGCTGGCCGACCTGTGCGAGGAGCCCTTCATCCTCCTCGAGCACGGAAACGACAACGAGGTTAGCCCGCTGTTCGCTCGCGCTGGCCTCAAGCCGAGGGCGCGCCTTGCCACCTGGGACGACTACGCGATCATGTCCATGGTCGAGAACGGCCTCGGCCTCTCGATCCTGCCCGAGCTCATCCTCACGCGCTGTCCGTACCGCATCCAGACGCGTCCGCTCGACCCCGCGGCGCGGCGCCAGATCGCGGCCGTCTACCGCCCGGGCTCGCTCTCCAGCGCCGCTCGCGCGTTTCTCGACTGCGTCGTCGCTATGAAGACCTCGTCCGCCGCGACGGCCCAGGCTGCCACGACGGCCTTTCCGCCGTGAAGACCTCCTCATAAAGAAACCCCTGCAATTTGGGACATAAATCGGTGATTTTATGTCTCAAATTGCAGGGGATGGGGCGATTGGGCTGGAGCGGCATCGGCGCGCGGCCTTCGTACGTCGCCCGCGCGGCCAAAAGGCGGCCGTTACTTGTGGAAGTAGCCGCCGCGCTCGTACTTGGGCTCGCAGCACACGTTGATGCCCAGGCGGCGGAACATCTGCTCGTCGGTCGCAGAGACGATCACCGAGAAGAACGCGTCGCAGCCGCGCAGCTGCGACAAGCCCTCGAGCACGCGCTCCGCGGTCTCGTTCGTTGCGGAAGTGATGGAGAGCGCCATCAAAGTCTCATCCGTGTGCAGGCGCGGGTTCTTGCTGCCGAGCGCGCGGGTCTTGAGCCGGCTGATGGGCTCGATCGCGTCGTCGCTGATGACCTCGAGCTCCAGGTCGACGCCGGCCACGGCCTTGAGCGCGTTCATGATGAGCGAGCTCGCGCAGCCCAGGCGCGTGGACGTCTTGCCCGTGACCACCGAGCCGTCGGGCATGACCATGGCGCCGGCCGGCGCGCCCGTGACCTGCTCGCGCGTGAGGGCGGCGGAGCGGGCGGGGGAGTAGTTCTTGTCGATGCCGGCCTTCTTCATGATGATCTCGAGGCGCTCGACCTGCTCGGAGCCCGTGCCCGTGCGCTTGACGTTCTCGAGCGCGGCGAAGTAACGCCGCACGATCTCCATGCGGCTCGCGTCGCGGCACGCCTCGTCGTCGGTGATCGCGAAGCCGACCATGTTCACGCCCATGTCGGTCGGGCTCTGGTAGGGGCTCTCGCCCAGGATCTTCTCCATGAGGGCGCGCACGACGGGGAAGGCCTCCACGTCGCGGTTGTAGTTGACGGTCGTCTTGCCGTAGGCGTCCAGGTGGAAGGGGTCGATGATATTCGCGTCGTCGAGGTCGGCGGTCGCGGCCTCGTAGGCGATGTTCACCGGGTGCGTGAGCGGCAGGTTCCATACGGGGAAGGTCTCGAACTTGGCGTAACCGGCCTCGACGCCGCGCTTGTGCTCGTGGTAAATCTGCGAAAGGCACGTGGCGAGCTTGCCGGAGCCGGGGCCGGGCGCGGTCACGACGACGAGCGGACGGGCGGTCTCCACGTACTCGTTCTTGCCGTAGCCCTCGTCCGAGACGATGAGGTCCACGTCGTGCGGGTAGCCCTCGATGGGGTAGTGCGGCTTGCACTGGATGCCGAGCGACTCCAGGCGGTGGCGGAAGACGTCGGCCGCGGGCTGGCCGGCGTACTGGGTGATGACCACGGCCGCCACAGCCATGCCGTTGCCGCGGAAGAGGTCGACGAGGCGCAGGCAGTCCTCGTCGTAGGTGATGCCGAGGTCGCCGCGGGCCTTGTTCTTCTCGATGTGGTTCGCGTTGATGGCGATGATGACCTCGACGTCGTCGGCGAGGCTCTTGAGCATGCGGAACTTGACGTCGGGCTCGAAGCCGGGCAGCACGCGGCTCGCGTGGTAGTCGTCGAAGAGCTTGCCGCCGAACTCGAGGTAGAGCTTGCCGCCGAACTGCCCCACGCGCTCGCGGATGTGCTCGGCCTGCAGGCTGATGTACTTGTCGTTGTCGAACCCGATGCGCATGGCGGCTCCTTGGCGTTGCTGCGTGTAAACCTAGAAAGTTTATCATCCGCGGCGCCGGGCCCCAATGGCGGGGCCAAAAAGGGCACGTATGCGCAGTTGCTGAGCGCGGCTAAATCGCGGCGGCCACGAGGTCGAGCACCGCGCCGAGCGCGAACATCGCGGCGCTCGCGGCGAGAAGCGCCCATGGCCACGAGAGCCCCGAGATGCGCTCGAAGGGGAAAAGCGTCTCGTCCTTCTTGAAACCGATGCTCTCGTCGCGGCGTGGGCTGCCGGCGAAGAAGAGCCCGCCGCCCGAGACGATCACGCACACGGCGGCGATCACGTAAAGGAACCTCCGCGCCCATTCGAGGCCGAGCGCGGCGTCGAAGCTGCCCGTGAGGAACGCGAAGAGGAACGCCACGAGCGCGAGTCCCCCGCCTGCCGCGAGCCCATAGAGGGCGGACTTGCCGATGGCGTGCAGGGTCGCTTTGACTGATTTCATGATGTTCCTAGGGTTGTTTTGGCGGGGGTCAGGGCGTGCGCAGTTAATTGTTCCACGGGAACGGCGTATTTATAACCGGAAACGGGCCAGGCGGACTCTCTGCGGCGGCTCGGTAGCGAGGGGTCCCGAATCCGACCATGCCCACCCGTTGCGTCCGGCGGCAAAAGGCCAGGAAACGGGTCCGGAGATTAACGGGTGGGCATGGTCGGTTTTTGGACAACCTCCTATCGGGGGTGATTTGGGGCGATTAGACCCCGCCGGGTCCCAGCCGTACCTCCCGCCGAAGCCGTGACGCTCCGGTAACCTGCCCGCGTTACCATAAGCTCACCGCTAGATACGCATAAAACAGGCACGGCGAAGGGAGCACCATGAAGCGCGAGCTCGTGAGCCGCTACAGCGAGAACCTCAACCGATATATGGACCTCATCGTCTACGGGGACGCGGGCTATCCCGTGATCGTCTTCCCGACGCAGGACTCGCCCTGCACGAACTGGGAGGACTTCGGCCTTCTCGACACGATCAAGGACTACGTGGCCGGCGGCGTGATCCAGCTCTTCTGCGCGAGCAACGTGGACAAAGAGTCCTGGTCGGCCGTGGACGGCGATAAGCCTGCCCGTGCCGAGCTGATCGAGTCGTACTACAACTACGTGGTCGACGAGCTCGCGCCCACGGTCCACGAGCTCTCGGGGAGCGCGGCCCGTCCGCTTCTGGCCGGCTGCAGCATGGGCGCCACGCACTCCGTGATCTTTGCCTTGCGCCGTCCCGACCTCTTCCAAGGCTGCATCGCGCTCTCGGGCGTGTACGACGCGAAGTATTTCTTCGACGGCTGGATGAACGAGACGCTCTACGCGAGCTCTCCAGTGGACTTCCTGCCCAACATGTCGCCCGACCACCCCTACGTCGACATTTATAACCGGCGCCAGCTCGTGCTGTGCGTTGGCCGCGGCGCGTGGGAGGACGAGGGCGTGCGCACGCAGCATATCCTGGATGACGCGTTCCGTCGCCTAGGCGTAGGCGCGTGGTGCGACTTCTGGGGCACGGACGTGAACCACGACTGGCCCTGGTGGAAAAAGCAGATCCGCTACTTCCTGCCCATCGTCTTGCAAGACATGAAGAAGACCATCGCCGTCGAGCAAGGGACTTTTTAGAGCCGGCCCCGCAGGTTCGACTGCGGCCGGCGCGCCCGCAAGGAGGGGCGTCAGCAAATGAACTTCGTCTTTATCTCGCCTCAGTTCCCTGAGGTCTACCGCCATTTCTGCGAGGGGCTCGCCCGCGACGGCGCGTGCGTCCTCGGAGTGGGCGATACCCCCTACGACCTGGTGTCGCCCGAGCTCAAGGAGGCGCTTACCGAGTACTACTGGGTGCCGAGCCTCGAGGACTACGGCCAGGTGTTCCGCGCGGTGGCGTACTTCTCGTACCGCTACGGCAAGGTCGACTGGATCGAGTCGAACAACGAGTACTGGCTCGGGCTCGACGCGCGTCTTCGCGAGGACTTCAACGTGACGACGGGCGTCCATCCGGCCAAGCTCGTGGATTGGACGAGCAAAGCCGCCATGAAGCCGTGCTATCGCGCCGCGGGGATTCCCGTCGCGCGGCAGGTCAAGCTCACGTCGCTCGAGGCGGCGCGGGACTTCGCCGCGCAGGTGGGCTATCCGCTGTTCGCCAAGCCCGAGGTGGGCATGGGCTCCGGCGGCGCTTGGAAGGTTGAGAACGACGGCGAGCTCCAGGGCGTCTTTGCGCGCAAGGGCGATGTGCCGTACGTGCTCGAGGAGTTCGTCGGGGGCGAGATCTGCTCCTACGACGCCATCGTGAGCTCGCGCGGGGAGGTTCTCTTCGAGAACCAGGAGGAGTTCCCGCCCTCGATGGCCGACGTCCACTCACAGGCGCTCGACATCTCGTACTACTCGTGCCCGGACGTCGACCCGCGCCTGCGCGAGCTCGGGCGAGCCGCGATTCGGTCGTTCGGCTATGCGAGCAGGTTCGTCCACCTGGAGTTCTTCCGCCTGACTGCCGAGAAACCCGGCCTTGGGTCGGTGGGCGACTACGTGGGCCTCGAGGTCAACTCGCGACCGCCCGGAGGTTATTCGCCCGAGATGATGAACTACGCCCACTCTATCGACGTGTACCAGGTGTGGGCCGATATGGTCTGCTTCGACGAGAGCCACGTGGTCAAGGGCGGCGAGGACTATTTCTGCGTCCACGCGAGCCGGCGCGACCAGTACGCATATGCCCACAGCCATGAGGACGTGATGGCCCGTTGGGGAGACGCCGTGATGAGCGCGCAGCGGATGCCGGACGGGTTGTCGGACGACCTGGGCAACTTCGCGTACGTGGGGCGCTTCAAGACAAAGGCCGAGCTCGACGAGTTCGTGGCGTACGTTCAGGAGAGGAATTGAATCTATGGCCGTTGAGGTAAGAAGGGCCGTCGCCGACGACGTTCCCGGCTTGGTCGAGCTGTTGCTGCAGGTATGCGCGGTGCACGCCGAGGGGCGCCCCGACCTCTTTGTGATGGGGTCGCGCAAGTACACGGACGCGGAGCTGTGCGCCCTTCTCACGGACGAGTCGCGCCCCGTCTTCGTCGCGGTGGACGACGAGGAGCCGGGTGCCGTCCTCGGCCATGCGTTCTGCGTGCTCGAGGACCGCACCGGGAGCTCGAACATGCAGCCGATCAAGACGCTGTACGTGGACGACATCTGCGTGGACGAGGCGCATCGCGGGCGCCACGTGGCGACGAAGCTCTATGAGTATGTGCTGGACTACGCCCGTGAGCTGGGATGCTATAACGTGACGCTCAACGTGTGGAGCTGCAATCCCGGTGCGCAGGCGTTTTATGAGGCCATGGGCATGAAGCCGTACAAGATCGGCATGGAAGCCGTCCTGGACTAAGGACGCGGATGTGCCGCTGCAAAATGGGACATAATTCGGCTTTGTAATGTCTCATTTTGCAAGAAGCCCGGCTGCGCGGGGAGAGGGTCCGCGTAGCCGGGCTTCTTCATATACGGTCGAGGCGCTTTGCCGAGTCAGGGGGGGTTACAAAGCGCAGGACCAACGGATATTCTCATCGACGTCCGTTGGCTTGGCGGGCATTTCTACCAGGCGCAGCATCGGACAGCGGTTCTCGCGGACGACGTGCGCCGGGTTGCCGGCTACCGTGGTGTTCGCGGGGACATCGTGCACGACCACGGAACCGGCGGCCACCTTCACGTTGTCGCCCACGCTGATGTTGCCGAGCACGATGGTGCCGGCGCCCACCATAACGTTGTTGCCGAGGGTGGGGTGGCGCTTGCCTCCGTGCTTGCCGGTCATCCCTAGCGTGACTCCTTGATAAATAAGGCAATCATCTCCGATGATGGCCGTCTCGCCTATGACGACGCCCATGCCGTGGTCGATCATGAAGCGCCTGCCAATGGTGGCGGCGGGGTGGATCTCCACCCCATAGCGCTTGCGAGTGTGGCGAGAAACCAGGGTCGCGAGCGTGTGGGCGCCGTGCTCCCAGAGCCAGTGCGCGCGCCTAAATGCCCAAACGGCGTGCATGCCCGTGTGCCAAAACAACACGTCGGCGGCGGAGTGCACGGAGGGGTCGCGCTCGATGACGCTTGCTATGTCCTCCCGGATGGAGTCGAACATGGCCGAGTCCCGGGCTTAGAGGTCCATGGAGAGGTAGCGCTCGCCGGTATCAGGAAGGATCGCGACGATCGTCTTGCCCGCGAACTCGGGGCGCTCCGCCAGCTTGATCGCGGCGGTCACCGCGGCGCCCGAGGAGATGCCCACGAGCAGGCCGGCTTTCTCGGAGAGGGACTTCTTCGTGGCGATGGCATCGGGGGAGGAGATGGGAAGGATCTCGTCGATGACGCTGGCGTCGTAGTTCTTGGGGACGAAGCCGGCGCCGATGCCCTGGATCTTGTGGCCACCGGGCTTGCCGCCCGAGAGAACGGCGCTCTCGGCGGGCTCGACGGCGACGGCGTAGACCTCGGGCTTATGCTCCTTCAGGAACTTCGCGGTGCCGGAGATGGTGCCGCCGGTGCCCACGCCGGCCACGATGACGTCGACGGAGCCCTCGGTGTCGGCCCAAATCTCGGGGCCGGTGGTCTCGTAGTGCGCCTTGGGGTTCGCGGGGTTCACGAACTGGCCGGCGATGATGGAGCCGGGGGTGTTCTCGTGGATCTCGTCCGCCTTGGCGATGGCGCCCTTCATGCCGTCCGCGCCGGGGGTGAGGACGATCTGCGCGCCATAGGCGGCAGCGAGCTTGCGGCGCTCGATGGACATGGTCTCGGGCATGGTGAGGATGAGCTTGTAGCCGCGCTCGGCCGCTACCATGGCAAGGCCGACGCCGGTGTTTCCGCTGGTAGGCTCGATGATGGTGCCGCCGGGGGCCAGACGCCCCTCCTTCTCGGCGTCCTCGACGATCGCCTTCGCGATGCGGTCCTTGATGGAGCCGCCGGGGTTGGTGGCCTCGTACTTGCCGAGGATGGTCGCGTTGCCATTGGCGAGGTCGGAGAGGTTCACGAGGGGCGTGGAACCAATGAGGGCCTCAATCTTGTGGGCGGTACGCATGTTGTGCCTCCAAATGCCTTGAAGCGTTACTGGTCACGAGGTCAGCCGCCCGCGGGCGGGTCTCTCGCTGGAAAAGAGGATGGCACTTATAAACCTAGCATGCAAGTAGGAATTAAGAAAAACCTAGTTTTGAGGTAGGAATTACTTATTTGGGAACAGCGGTGGTGGGAACGGCCGACTAGTAAAGCGGCAGTCCGCCCGTGATGGGGTCGATCTTCTCGGCGGGAAGGGGCTCGAAGGCGAGGCAGGTGTAGGTAGGCTCGCCGTGGAACTCGGTGTGCCCCGCGTCGCGGATGAGCGCGACGGCGAACCCCGCCTCGCGACCTTGCGTCGCTATGTCGAGAAGGGCCTCTTCGCCGTCGACGTAGACGCAGATCTTCGCCACGCCGGCATCGAACCAATCGGTCAGCGGTGAGCAGTCGTTCTCGTCGTGCTCGAGATAGGCCCATTCGTCCGTTGCGCGGATCTGGTCGGTACGCCCCTCCCGCGCGATGGCCATGAGCACCGCCTCGACGCAGGCGTGCCCGGACTGGGCCGCGATCTTTCCCTTGCGCATCTTGAGGTCGCGGCGAACGACGATGACTTGCTTGGACTTGTAGCTTGAACCGGGCATGGCCTCTCCTATTGCTCCGACGAGACGTAACTGGAATCCAGGGTGATTTTACATATGGCGTCTGGGTAGCGCTCGGCGACGGTGTTCTGGATGCGCTGCTTGAGCTCCCGGTCGTCGATGCCGAGGTCGGAGGGCCTCACGCAGTCAAAGATGACGTTGGTGTGCGTAGGGCCGGGGACGCGGCGCAGGTCATGGATGGAGAGGCGCGGGTCTATGCGGCGGACCTGGTCGTCGATCCAGTGGCGCATGTCCTTGACCTCGGGGTCGTTCGTCACGATCGGGTCGTAATGCAGCGTCATGATGATGCCGAGGTCCCGCTTGAAATCCTGTTCGATGTTGTCGAGCAGGTCGTGGTGGGCGAACGCGTCGCCCTCGCCGGCCATCTCGACGTGCGCGCTGGCAAAGATCCTGCCCGGGCCGTAGTCGTGGACCATGAGGTCATGTGTTCCCAGGACCCCTGGATAGCTCAATATCTTCGTGCGGATCTGGTTGACGAGCTCGGGACTCGGCACCTGCCCGAGCAGCGGGTTCACGGTGTCTGTGATGAGCCCGATGCCGCTCGCGAGGACGAAGATGCCTACGCCGAGGCCTGCCCAGCCGTCGAGGTTGATGCCCGTGAGCTGGGTAATCGCCGCGCACGCCAGGATGGCAGCGGTCGTTATGACGTCGTTGCGGGAATCTGCTGCCGTCGCGAGGAGCGTCTCGGAGTCGATCTTCTTGCCGATGGCGCGGTTGAAGAGCATCATCCAGAGCTTGACCGCCATCGAGCCCACGAGCACGGCGATCGAGAGCAGGCTATAGTCGGCGGGCTCGGGGTGGAGGATGGACGTCACGGACTCTTTCGCGAGGTTGAGGCCCAAGGCGGTGATGATCACGGCGACCGCAAGGCCCGCCAGGTACTCGAAGCGCCCGTGCCCGTAGGGGTGGTCGGCGTCGGCGGGTTTGCTTGCGAGCTTGAACCCGAGCAGGCTCACGATGTTGCTCGAAGCGTCGGACAGGTTGTTCACGGAGTCGGCGACGATGGCGACGGATCCCGCCAGAAAGCCGACGGTTGCCTTTGCGGCGCAGAGGGCCACGTTGCAGATGATACAGACCATGCTTGCCAAGAACCCATAGCCGGTGCGCGCCTCGGTGGACGAAGTGTCCTCCGGGTTCTTTATAAACAGCCTGATGAGCAAAGAAGTCATATGGATCACGTCTCCTACGCCAAGTTTTAAGGCAGAAGGGTAACGCGGCGAGATTAGAACAACTGTCCTACAAATGGGACATTCACATATAAAACAAGTCACCATCGGTGTACTTCTCAAGAATTGATGTGCGCGAATTTCCTGCAGGTAGATGGCCTTGTAAACCGTCTGCCGGAACAAAAGTACCGTTCAAGATTTTGACGGAATTCTGACACGCCGATTCGAATTTTCGCGAAGATGCCGCCTGAGCTGCGGCTCTGTCAGGAAAAATCTCAGAAGTGTATTCATGATTCGCAAAAAAGAGCAGCTCAAGCCCCTTGCAAAGTACACGTGTTCTGGATAGACTCGCCATCCACACAATCTACGAGGAGGAAGGAACCCCATGGAACAGATGCTCTCTTGTCTTGCGTTGGCCGCAGTTGCGGCGGCGCTTATCTGGGCCTCTGTTGAGGACCTTCGCGCAAGGACGATTCCTAACGCTTGCCCGCTTGTTGTGATCGCCGCCTGGTCCGCCAGAGCTCTGAGTGGGGCAGATGCGAACGTTAGGCTTGTCGAGGGACTTTGGGGGCTTGCCGCGATCTCGACGCTCCTTATCGTGTGCGATCTTGTGAGCAAAAAGCTGTTTGGAGCGGAGGGCGTCGGCGGGGGAGACGTGAAGCTGCTCGGGTCGCTGGGGATGTGGACCGGTCGGATACCGGGGCTGTTCATGGTCGGCGCCTCGTGCCTGATCGCCGTGCTCGGGCTAGGGACGGCGGCTTTCGTGTCCCGCCTTAAGCCTAAAGAAGGTGATGGCAGTTGGCTTCGCAGGGGGATTCCCATGGCGCCGGCAATAGCCGGAGGCTTCTTTATTACGCTTTACGCAAAGGCGATGATGGGCGATTACACTTAACGAACTGTGTCGTTGTGCACTGATTTAGACGAAACGAGGAACTCCGCCCATGATCAAGCTCGTGCTCTCGGACTTGGACTCAACCCTTCTCTGGAAGGGGGAGAGGCATATCGCGACGCCTCATGCGCTCGAAGCGATCCACGCTCTCCAGGATGCGGGCGTTTGCTTCGCTCCGGCAACGGGACGCCTGTATCCCGAGCTCGAGGGGATGTTCGCCGGGGACCGCGACGCGTTTCGCTCGGCGGTGGTGAGCAACGGGCAGCTCGTGTACCTCGACGGTGAGCTTGCCCAGAGCACTCCCACGCCGCGCGAGGGGCTTGAGGAGCTGCGCATGCTTTTGTCGGATGTCGACGACGTCTACCTCGTGGTCGTTTTGGACGGCGAGCGAATCGGCGTCGACGTCGACCTTGACTACGTCCTTGCCCACCCGGACAACTTCTGGCATGTGAGAAGCACCGTCGACAGCGTCCCGGCGACTCCTTGCTTCAAGGCGAATGTACGTGTAGTGGGAACGTGGGAGCGGGCGCTTGAAGTGGCGGACTGGCTTAATTCCGAGTTGCCTAGCCTCGAGTTTACCTGTCCTATGCCGGGCTTCGGTCATATCGACGTCGTTCCAGCGGGCGTTGGGAAGGAGAAGGGCGGTGACGTGCTCGTAAGAAAGCTGGGGATCGACCCGAGTGAGGTCTGTTGCTTCGGCGATGCCGAGAACGACCTGAGCGTTCTGACGCACTACCCCAATTCCGTTGCCGTGGCCAATGCGATGCCGAGCGTGGCCGCTGCCTCGAGGTGGCACATCGGGCCCGCGAACGAGGACTCCGTGGCGGACGCGTTTCTCGATATCGCTCGGGCAACATCCGAGGGGCGTATGCCAGATTTCATGCAGGACTAAACGGATTTTTGGATGCCCCTCGAAGGGCGACCAACACGCTCCGAGTAAGACAGACCGCACGTAATTCGCGCGAAAGGTGATAAATAACCATGAAGATCATCGACAAGATCGCGGCCAAGCAGACCTTCTCCTTCGAGATTTTCCCTCCCAAGGGCGACCTGCCTTTGGAGAAGGCTTATGAGGTTTCGAGCGCCCTGGCGGCGCACAAACCCGACTGGATTTCCGTTACGTACTCCGCCGGCGGCTCCGGGAACTCTCAGAACACGGCATCCATTGCCGCCTCTATTGAGAAGGACCTGGATACGACCGCCCTGGCCCACCTCACGTGCATGGGTTCGACCAAGGCCGACGTCGACGCCTTTGTGACGGGGCTCGAGCCCTCGGGCGTACAGAACATCCTCGCCCTCCGCGGGGACCGCAGGCCGGGCCGGGACGTGGTCGATTTTGCCCATGCCTCCGACCTCATCGCCTACCTGCGCGAGACGGAGCCGGGGCTCTGCATCGGCGCGGCGTGCTACCCGGAGGGGCACGTTGAGTCTCCCTCGCTTGAGGAGAGCTATCGGAGCCTCTACATCAAGCAGGAGGCGGGTGCCGACTTCCTCGTGTCGCAGCTCTTCTTTGACAACGAGGACTTCTATCGCTTCCGTGAGCAGTGCCTGCGGCACCGCGTGAAACTCCCCATCGTGGCGGGCATCATGCCCTTCACGAGCGTGAAGCAGATCCAGCGAATGGCGTTTACCTGCGGCGCATCCATTCCCGCCAAGGTCATCAAACGCCTGGCTGCTGCCGGCGACGACCCGGCGGCCCAGGCTCAGGCGGGTATCGAGTACGCATGCGAGCAACTCGAGGATCTTGCCGCGAACGGCGTGGACGGCCTTCATATCTACAGCATGAACAAGCCCTCGGTGGGCAAGGCGGCTCACGACGCGCTTGTGGCCTGCGGATATCTGAGCGAGTAGGGGACGTCGTGACGCCCCGCCGGCAGCCCGGCCCCTACAACGTCGAGGACTTCGACGTCAGGTCGGTCGATCGCTCGGAAGTACTGCGCTATCTGGGCTACTCGGGCCAGCGCATGACCCCCGAGCTCGAGGACCGCATCGATGAGGTGGTTGAGCGCTGTCTCCAGATTGCCCGATGTCGCGGCGTTTGGCGCGTCTTTGATGTCTCGGGACGCGAGACACGCGGCGACGGCACGTTCGTTGTGCGTCTGGACGGCACGGCGCTGGAGCTCTCCGGAGAGTCCATGCGTGAGTACCTCGGAGAGTCCGGCGATGCGGCGACGGGTGCCGTTGCGGTCGGCGTTATGGCCGTGACGGTGGGGATGGACGTCGAGCGCGAGCTCAGGAGGCTGTCGCTCACCGACCCGGCGGCCCACGTGATCTTTGACGCGGCGGGCACGACGACGGTCGAGCGGGCGGCCGACGCCTGCGAGGCGAGCCTTGTGGCCGAGGCAGCAAGGCGGGGGCTTCATACGGGCTATCGCTTCTCGCCCGGCTATGGAGACCTGCCGCTAACCGTGCAGCCCGTGCTTCTCGATGCCACCGATGCCCGACGCCGCTTGGGTATCACGCTGTCGCCCCAACTGCTCATGACGCCTACGAAGAGCGTGACGGCTATCGTGGGGATGTACGAGGAGCCGCAGGCCGCTGGCCACGAGAAAGGGCTCTGCCGCGACTGCGCGTGCAACGATTTCTGCAAGTTGCGCCCCTGCCGTCGCCACTGAGGCGGAACGCTCGGAGCACGGCCCCGTGAGCCGGGCCTATGGGCTTGGTTCTGCGAGCCCGCGAGTCAAAGCGCCCTGATTCCTGGGGCCGCACGCCCGATGTACGACAGATAGAGAATTGGAAAGGTCCACCATGTCCGATACGCATTCAGGGAAGAAGCTCAACTGCTCTTGGCCAAAGGGCCGCTTGGAGCCCCGCCGCCTTCGCGTGAAGGACGACTACCTGCGCCGGGTGCTTGCCGGTGAGGAGTTCCTCGTCTTCGACGGCGCCATGGGCACACAGCTCCAGGAGCGCGGGCTCGCGGCCGGCGAGCTCCCGGAGCTCCTGTGCCTTACCAACCCGGACGAGATACGCGATGTCCACGCAGCTTACGTGGCCGCCGGATCGGACGTGGCGACGACGAACACGTTCGGCGCGAACCGCGAGAAGCTCGGCGACGCGGCGACGGTGGAGGAGATCTTTCAAGCGGCCGTTGGCTGTGCCCGCAGGTCGGGGGTCCGCTACGTTGCGGCCGACATCGGCCCGACGGGCCAGCTCCTCGAGCCCATGGGCACGCTGCCCTTCGACGACGCGTACGAGCTCTTTGCGGAGCAGGCGCGTGCCGCCACCAAGGCGGGCGCCGACCTGTTCATCATCGAGACCATGGCCGATCTTGCCGAGACCAAGGCGGCCCTTCTCGCCGTGCGCGAGAACTCCGACCTGCCTGTCTTCGTGACCATGACGTTCGCTGAGGACGGCCGCACGTTCTTGGGTACGACGCCCGAGGTCGCCGCCGTGACGCTCTCGTCCCTCGGCGCCGACGTCGTGGGCATCAACTGCTCGCTTGGCCCCAAGGACCTGGTGCCGCTCGTGGAGCGCATGCTTCCCTGGGCGAAGTGCCCTGTCATGGTCCAGGCGAACGCCGGCCTTCCGCGCGTGGAAGACGGCGTTACCCTCTATGACGTCCACCCGACCGAGTACTGCGAGGCCGTTGCCCAGATGGTCGACGCTGGCGTAACCGTCGTCGGCGGTTGCTGCGGCACGTCCCCCGATTACATCCGCGGTGAGCGCGAGCTTCTTGCCGGGCGGACGCCCGCGCCGCGAGAGACCCACGATTGGTTCTGCGTCACCGGCCCGCAGAAGCTGGTTTCCTTGGCTCCCGGGCAGGTCGGCGTCATCGGCGAGCGCATCAACCCCACGGGCAAGAAGAAGATGAAGGAGGCCCTGCGCACCGGCAACCACGATTACATCATGGGCGAGGCCATCTCCCAGACCGAGGCGGGCGCGCAGATCCTGGATGTAAACGCCGGCTTGCCCGAGATAGACGAGCGCGCCGTGATGGTTCAGCTCGTCTCGGAGCTCCAGGGCGTGACGACGCTGCCCCTGCAGATAGACGCGGCCGAGCCCGAAGTAATCGAGGCCGCGGTACGTTCGTATCCTGGCAAGGCGCTCATCAACTCCACGAACGGCAAAGAAGAGACCTTGGCCGCGGTCCTGCCCATTGCCAAGCACTACGGTTGCGCGATCGTGGGCCTCACGCTCGACGAAGACGGCATCCCGTCCACGGCAGAGGGCCGCGTCGCGGTTGCCCGCAAGATCGTCGCCGCGACCGACGCCATCGGTATCCCTCGCCAGGACGTGGTCATCGACTGCCTCTGCATGGCCGCCTCCACGGACCAGACGGCGCCTCGCGCGATTCTGGACGCGATCTCTGCCGTCAAGCGGGAGTTCCCCGGTGTTCGTACGGTGCTTGGCCTCTCGAATATCAGCTTCGGCTTGCCGTTCCGCCCGCTCGTGAACGCCACGTTCCTGAGCGGCGCCTTTGCGGCGGGCCTGGACATGGCGATCATGAACCCGCTGGTCCAGCGGATGATGGACGTCGTCGATTCCTGGCGCGTGCTTTCGGGCGAAGACGAGAGCGCTCAGTACTACGTTGCCCATTACGCCGATCGCTCCGACAAGCTCCCGGCCGGCGGCGCCGCTGCGGCGGGGTCCGCTTCCGGAGCGGCGGCGGGTTCCGCGCCGAGCGCTGATGCGGCCCCCAAGTCCGCCGAGGAAGAGGCCCGAGCCCTCGTCCTCGCCGGGCGCAAAGGCCCTATGCCCGAGGTCGTCGCCCGCGTCATCGCCGAGCACGACGCGATGTACGCCATCAACGAGGTGCTGATTCCCGCTCTCGACGAGGTGGGCGCGCGGTTCGAGAAAGGCACGTTCTTCTTGCCGCAGCTCATGGCGAGCGCCGAGGCCGCTAAGGCCGGGTTCGAGACCATCAAGGAGGCGTCGGGCGGCGACGGGGACTCTACGGTTCCCGCGAAGGGCAAGGTCGTGATCTGCACCGTGCAAGGCGACATCCACGACATCGGGAAGAATATCGTGCGCATGCTGCTCGAGAACTACGGCTACGATGTGGTCGACCTCGGCCGTGACGTCGCCCCCGAGACTGTGGTCGAAGCCGTCAAGAGGGACCACGTGAAGCTTGTGGGCCTCTCGGCGCTTATGACGGCGACCGTTCCCGCCATGGCCGAGACCATCGAGCTCCTGCACAAGGAGACCCCCTGGTGCAAGACGGTCGTCGGTGGGGCGGTGCTCAACCCCGAGTACGCCCAGATGGTGGGCGCGGACTACTACGCCAAGGACGCGACAGAGACCGCTCGCGTCGCGGCCGAGGTCTTGGAGTAAGCCGTCGGTCTTTGGCTTGGCTTGGCTTGGATTGACTCGGTTCGGCGTGGCTTGGCTTAGCTCGGCGGAGCATGACTCGACGGCGGCTCGACTCAACGGGTCGGGGTTCAGGTCTTCTTGGCCCGTTCCCCGACTCATTGAGTCCGCTGACCTGCCTGTTCGGCCTGTAGGCTAGCTCGTTGTTCGCCTGATCGCGTCGTGCCACCCGGCGAGAAGCGCCTCGGTTTCCGACTGGGCCATCTGCCGACGGAAGACGTCGTCGCTGGAGCGGAGTTCCCGCAGTTCGTCCGTCCCGCTCCAGAAGCCGGTGGAGAGTCCTGCGAGATACGCCGCGCCGAGCGAAGTGGTCTCCAGGTTTTGCGGTCGCCTGAGCTCGCAGCCCAGGATGTCCGCCTGGAACTGCATGAGGAAGTTGTTCGCGCTTGCGCCGCCGTCCACGTTGAGGACGTCGAGCCCGGCGCCCGCGTCGGCCGCCATCGCGTCTGCGAGGTCACGAATCTGGTAGGCGAGCGACTCGAGCGCGGCCCGTGCCAGTTCCGCGCGCCCCGTCCCGCGCGTGAGACCATAGATCGCCCCGCGGGCCTCGGGCTTCCACCACGGGGCACCCAGCCCGGTGAACGCGGGCACGATGTAGACCCCGCCCGTGTTCGGGACGCTCTGCGCGAGCGCCTCCGTCTCCGCCGCGGAGCCGATGATGCCCAGCTCGTCGCGGAGCCACTGGATGAGCGCGCCTGCCACGAAGACCGACCCCTCGAGCGCGTACTCGGGTCCCGTGGACCCCGGTGCGCTCGCGGCGATGGTCGTCACGAGGTTGTGCGAGCTCGTGCGCGCGTCGCGCCCGGTGTGCAGCAGCATGAAGCAGCCGGTGCCGTAGGTATTCTTGGCCTGCCCCGCCTCAAAGCAGCACTGACCAAAGAGCGCCGCCTGCTGATCGCCCGCCACCCCCGTGATCGGGATGCCGGCGGGCACCCCGGGGTAGCTCGTCTCGCCAAAGAAGCCGGAGCTGGGCCTGACCTCGGGCATCATCGAGGCCGGGATGTCCCACATCTCCAGCAGATCCTCGTCCCAGCGCCCCTTGTGGATGTCGTAGAGCATCGTGCGGCTGGCGTTCGTGGGGTCGGTCGCGTGGACGAGCCCGCCCGTGAGGACCCAGATGAGCCACGTGTCCACCGTGCCAAAGAGCAGTTCGCCCGCGCGGGCCCGCTCCTGCGCTCCCGGCACGTTGCGCAGTATCCAAGCGATTTTGCTCGCCGAGAAGTACGCGTCGGGGAGAAGCCCCGTCTTTGCGCGGATCATCGCCGCGACCTGGGGGTCGCTGCAGGTCTCCTCGACCATCTGGGACGTGCGGCGGCATTGCCACACGATGGCGTTGCACACGGGCGCGCCCGTCGACGGGTCCCAGACGATGGTCGTCTCGCGCTGGTTGTCGATGCCGATGGAATCGATGTCGTCGGCGCCGAGTCCGTGCTTGTTCACAAGCTCCGTGAGGCACCCGAGCTGCGAGAAGAGGATTTCTTGCGGGTTGTGCTCGACCCATCCGGGGTGGGGGAAGATCTGCTCAAAGAGACGCTGGACCACGTCGACCATGCGCCCCTTGCAGTCGATAAGAACGGCGCGCGAGCTCGTGGTCCCCTGATCGAGTGCGATCACGTACTTCTTGGTCATGGGGCTGCCCTCCTTGGGGTCGCGGGTTGCCGGGTCGTGAGGTCGCTAGATTTCGATGTCGGTGTCGGTCGGGCTCGTGCCCGGCTTGACGGGAATGCGCGAGTCGAGCCAGCCGGCCATATCCTCAAAGACTGTTCCCCGGCCCTTCTCGTTCAAGATTTCATGCCGCATGTGCTCGTAAATCTTGCAGGTGACGTCTGAGCAACCGGCGTCCTTGGCGAGCTTGGCCGCCGCGCGGACCCCTCGGCCCATGTCGCCTACGGGGTCGCCGTCTCCTGCGATGTAAAGGAGCGGCAGGTCGTTGGGCGTGTTTTGCGCGCAGCTGCGCGAACATGCCTCGGCCGTGAGGGCCGTGAGCGACGCGTAGCCCCCGGCCGAGAACATGAACCCGCACTCCTCGTCGTCAAGGTATGCGCGCACGTTGTCCTTGTTGTGGGACAGCCATTCCAAGCCGGTGGGGCCGGGGACCTTCTTGCTGTAGCCACCGGCGCCCATCGAGTCGAGGAGCTTCGAGCGATGGTCTTCTCCGCGCACGGCCGAGACCGCCCGCGCGACGGCATGGCCGGCCTTGGAGACCGCGATGGGAATCGTTCCCGTGCCGCAGACGACGGCCGCGGCGAGCCCCTCTCCATGGCGGCCCAGGTAGCAGCGTGTGATGAAACTGCCCATCGAGTGGCCAAAGAAGACGTACGGCGTTTCAGCGGGGAATTGCTGCGCCACAAGCCCTCTGAGCTCGTGCTCGTCGGCGATGAGAACTTCGTTGCCGTCCTTGGCGGGCATGCAGCCGCGCTTGTGCGGGGGAGCTGACGCACCGTGACCTATGTGGTCGTCTCCGCACACGGCGTAGCCGCGGCCCACGAGGAAGCGCGCGAACTCGTCGTAGCGGCGGATGTGCTCGCTCATGCCGTGGACGACCTGGACGATGCCGCGTGGGGCGGCTCCGGACCCGTTTGCGCAGCTATCGGGCTTCCAGAGCCGAGCGTGGATGGTCGATGCACCGTCTGCTGAGGGGAAGGTGAGATCCTCGATGATCATGGGTGCCTTTCGGTGGGCGTGGTCGGGTGGATTCAGTGTTCCCTTGGACGGGGCGCGGCTATCGCGCAATCGGTGGGCGCGGCCGTTGCGGCTGCTACCGGCCCTGGCTGGCTCGAATCGGGCCTCGCGTATCGATGGGTCCCGAAATCGACCATGCCCACCCGAATCTCCCAAGGCCGTTTCTCGAATAGAAGCCAAGGCTAACTCACGGGTGGGCATGGTCGGTTTCGAGCCGTTGCCCATTTTCCGCTCCAGAGCCCGCCCGCGGGCGCCTTTGGGCAGCCGCTCGCCCGCTCGTCGCGGGCAGCCCAATCGGTCAGCGGCGTCCCATCCTTCCCAGCGGCGTTGTGGCCCGTCGCGCCGCGGTGCTATCGTTGACGGGCAAACAAACAGTTCGGGAGGACCGCCCTATGCTTACCAGAAGGAAGTTCCTGCAGCTTGCAGGCGCCGCGACTGCAGCTACGACCCTTGCCGCCTGCGGCTCGACTGCCAAGACCCAGGAGCCTGCGTCCCAGGCGGACGATGCCGAGGCCGACTCCGCCCCCGTCGCCGTTCGCGCCGCCGCCCTCAAGGGGCCGACCGCCATGGGCCTCGTCCGCTTCATGAGCGAGTCGGATGCCGGCAACCTCAAGGACAACGACTACTCCTTCCAGATCGTCGCCTCGGCAGACGAGGTAGCCCCGCTCATCTCCAAGTCCGAGGTCGACATCGCGGCGGTCCCCGCCAACCTCGCCTCCGTCCTCTACAACAAGACCGAGGGCGGCGTCCGCGTCATCGCCATCAACACGCTGGGCGTCCTTTACATCTGCGAGTTGGGCGACGACGTCCAGACCGTTGCCGACCTCAAGGGCCGAACCATCTATTCCGCCGGCAAGGGCGCCACGCCCCAGTACGCCCTCGAGTACGTTCTGCGCCAGAACGGCCTCGACCCCGAGTCCGACGTCACGATTGAGTGGAAGTCCGAGCACGCCGAGTGCGTCGCCGCCCTCGCCGAGGACGCGACGGCGCTGGCCATGCTCCCGCAGCCCTTCGTGACCACCGCCCAGACCAAGAACGACCAGATCCGCGTGGCACTCGACCTGAACAAGGAGTGGGAGTCGGCGGGCGACAACGGCAAGCTCATCACGGGCGTCGCGATCGTGCGCTCCGAGTTCGCCGACCAGAACCCCGCCGCGGTCGACGCCTTCCTCGGCCACTACGCCGAGTCGGTCGACTACGTGAACGCGAACGTGGCCGACGCCGCCAAGCTCGTGGGCAGCTACGACATCGTGCCCGAGGCCGTCGCCGCCAAGGCCATCCCCGCGTGCAACATCACCTACGTCGACGGCGCGCAGATGAAGGACGAGCTCTCCGGCTACCTCGAGGTCCTCGAGGGGCAAAACGCCCAGGCCGTCGGCGGCAAGCTTCCCGGCGACGACTTCTACTACGGCGCCTAAGCCGCGCCTGGCCGATCGGCGATGCCCGCCCCAAACATAAATAACGCAACAAAGAAAACCGAGGTGCCGAGGGCCCGCCGCTGGGCCCTGCGACTCGGCGCAATTTGCTTCTGGCTCATTGTGTGGCAGGTCGCGGCCGCCGCGATCGGCTCGCGCATCATCCTCGTGGGCCCGCTCGAGGTGCTCGCGCGGCTCGGCGAGCTCGCGCTCGACGCCTCGTTCTGGCGCTCGATAGGGATATCGCTCGCAAGGATCGCCCTCGGTTTCGCAACGGCGACCGTGGCGGCCGTGCTCCTTGCAGCCGCGGCGAGCCGGGCACGTGCGGTTCGCGAGCTTCTTGCCCCGCTGGTGGGAGCCGTAAAGGCGGCGCCGGTAGCCTCGTTCGTCATCTTGCTGCTCATCTGGGTGCCGTCGCGCAACCTCTCGGTGATGATTTCGTTCTTGATGACATTTCCCATCGTGTACACGAACGTCCTCGAGGGCATCGACCAGACCGATCCCCAGCTGCTCCAGATGGCGGACGTCTTTGGCGTGCGCGGATGGGACCGCGTCCGCACCGTGTACGCGGCCGAGGTCCTGCCTTACCTGCGTGCCGGCCTCTCGCTCGCGGTGGGCCTCGCGTGGAAAAGCGGCATCGCGGCCGAGGTCATCGGCCTGCCCGACCCGAGCATCGGCGTCCACCTGTACGACGCGAAGGTCTACCTCGATACGCCGGACCTCTTTGCCTGGACGCTCGCGATCGTGGCTTTGAGCGTGGCGATCGAGGCCGTGCTTGGCCGCGTCCTCGCCGCAGTGGAGCGCAGATGGGAGACGAGGCCGTGAGAGACGCCGCTGCAAAGAAGGACCCCGCGTCCGCCGGCTCCTCGTTCGCCTATGAGTTGCGCGACGTGTCGGTGGGTTACGACGACCGCGCCCCCGTGCTCGCACACGTAAGCGCCGAGTTCGAGGCCGGTCGCGTGCACGTGATCAAAGGCCCGTCCGGCGCGGGCAAGACCACGCTGCTCAACCTGTTGATGGGGCTCGTTGTGCCCCTCGCCGGCGAAGTCGTGGGGCCGTGCCCAGCCGTTTGCTCGCAGCCCACCTGCGACCTGCAGCCCGCCGTCCAGCTGCGGCCCACCTGCGACCTGCAGCCCGCCGCTCGGCTGCGACTCGCCCGCGACCCGAAGTCCGCCGTCCATCCGCGCCTTGCCGCCGTCTTCCAAGAAGACCGCCTCTGTAACGGCCTCACCGTCACGGCGAATATCCGCCTGCCGCACGCCCACCTGCGCGGCGCCGACCTCGATGCCTTTCTCGACCGCTCGCGCGATGCCCTCGCTGCCGTCTGCCTGTCCGAGGCGGCCGTCGACCCCCGCCCCGTCCGGGAGCTCTCCGGCGGCCAGCGCCGCCGCGTCGCGATCCTGCGCGCCCTTCTTGCCGATGCCGACGTGCTCTTCTTCGACGAGCCCCTGCGCGGCATGGACGCGGCGACGGTCGACGCCCTCATGGCCTATGCCTTGCCGCTCTTGGCGGGGAAAACCGTCTTTTGGGTCACGCACGCCCCCTCCGAGGCCGGCTATTTTCCCGATTGCGTGCATTGGCGGGTCGAAAATAGCTCCCTCCTCCCCGCAACGCCCGCAAAATAGCTAAAGTAAGAAAGTCTATGCATCCTGCTCGGTACCCAAGGAGGGCCAATGGCTGAGCTGCAAGTCAAGCCAGGCACAAAGCTGCAGATCGCCTTCGACGCCCCCGTGGGCCAGCAGGTCAATTTCAACATGATGGCGACGTTTCGCGAGGCCATCGACGACGCCTACTTCCTCATCAGCGTCCCGGCGCTCGCCGGCAAGCCCCTCATCCTGGACGAGAACCAGAAGTTCCTCATGCAGTACCAGGTGGGCGACCAGCGCTTCATGATCGCGGGCTACCCCGAGGCCGTCGTCAAGCAGGGCATCCGCACCTTCTGGAAGATGCGCCAGGTCGCCGAGCAGCGTGTCTTCTTCAAGCGCAAAGACGAGCGTTTCAAGGTCGCCATGCGCGTCGAGTACCAGCGCGACCAGGCCGAGACGGACGCCTACGCCGACGCCATGACGATCGACGTCTCGGCCGGCGGCGTGGCAATCTACCTCAACGACTTCCCCGACGTGGGCGAGGCTCTCCAGGTGCGCATGCCCGCGATCCGCCTGCAGGGCGAGCGGCACGAGATCGCCGAGCAGCTCGGCATCGTCTGCTGGCTGCGCCCGGCGCCCAAGGGCAGCCTCTACCGCAACGTATGCGGCCTGCAGTTCCGCTATGCCAACGACCTCGAGCGCGAGGCGTTCAAGGAGTACATCTCCTACGTTCGCACGAAGTACAAGCTCTAGCCTGCGCGGTGACCCATGCCACAGAACGGGAAGAACATAAACGATCGAACCGAGCCGCTGCCCGTCATCGGGCCCGAGGACCTGGAGGCCGCGCGCGCCGATGAGGCTCCCGACGAAGCCGCCGAGACCAAGCGCCGCAGCCTGGGCAAGAAGCACCGGAAGAAGCGCAAGCTCGGCCGCGTCGTGCGCATCGAGGACCTCGAGGAAGCGATGGTGGAGGACGGCGTCGAGAACCTCGACGATGAGGCCGTCGTTAGCATGTACCTGCCGCGCCGCCGCATGCACCGCCTGGGCCGCGCGCTCCTGCGCATGGATACCTTGCAGAAGGCGCTCCTGGCCATTGCCGTGCTGCTCGGCCTGCTCTTTGCCCTCTCGTTCATGCAGGAGAACATGGGCAACTTCACGATCAACCTCAACCGCCTTGAGCTCTTCCGCCGCGGCGTCGCCATCGCCGACAACCCCGACTTCGAGGGCGCGACGGCCAGGCTCACCGCCGATGCCGTGGCCGACGGCACGAACATCGCCGCCGAGGACATCCCCGACGACGTGGCCGAAATCGACGGCAGCCACAACGGCAAGGACTACGTGGCCTACACGTTCTACATGCGCAACGCCGGCAAATCCGACCTCGACTTCACGGCGAGGCTCAAGCTCATCTCGGCGTCGAAGGGCGCCGAGAAGGCCGCGCGTGTCCGTGTGTGGCGCGACGGCGTCGAGACGACCTACGCCGCGCCCGCTGCGGACGGCAATCCCGAGCCGGGCTGCGAGAACTTCGAGTCCGACAAGGTCGTGACCTCGTTTACCGAGGACGACTTCAAGGTTGGTTACGTGCACAAGTACACGGTCGTCATCTGGCTCGACGGCGACGACCCCGAGTGCGTTGACGACATCATCGGCGGCGCGGTGGAGTTCGGCATGGACTTCGACGCGACCGAGGACGACGACTCGAGCCTCTTTGCCAAGTTCGTGCAGGACATCGCGGACACGCTCACGGGCAACGACCCCATCAGCGCCGCCGGCAACGACGCGCCCGACTACTACCAGAACCATCAGGTCACGTGGGCCGACCGCCGGAACCAGGAAAACCCGCCGGCATAGGGTAATCCAAGGGTTTCGCGGGGGGATTTTCGAGGCTTCTGGGACTGTGCGGAGACAAAAGTCGAACATCTCTGTGACTCGCAGCGGACTGGGCGAGTAGCCTGCGAATCGTGTTTTGCAAAAGCCCAGGTAGAAAGCTTGCGACTTTCCCGAAAAACGGCTGTCTACTCGATGGATCGCTTCCGAGTCACAGAGATGTGCCAATTTGTGCTCAAAGGGGCGGACGGGTGAGGGCCCGCCGCCCGTTTGCGCCCATTCGAGCTGCTAAACTGTAGCCTATCTGAATAAATCGAGGGCACGGTTCGAACAGCTGCTACGCCTAGTAGAGAAAAAAGGATTCCGGTTCGACTCCGGATCAGTTGAAAAACTGTGTTCAAAGGATCACGTGTGCGGCGACCGTCGCTTTGGGGCGGCGCGGCATGTGTGTATTTTGGCGGCTGCGCAGGCCGCCGATCCGCCCTGCCCTCTCGGACCCCAAACAGGGGAGGAGGCCAGGGTACATGACCCCACAAAGAAGACCGTGGCGTGACCGCGCGCTCGCGCTTATCCTCGCGGGCTCGATGACGCTCTCGCTCGTGCCCACGGGTGCGATTGCCGAGGCGCTTACCGATGTCGGCGTCGCCCCGCAATCGGAGGCCGTTGCCGAGAAAGTCGAGGCATCGGCGGCCGCATCGGACGGCGATGCTTCTACCAGCGGCGATTCGCCTTCGAGCGATTCCGCCGAGGCTATAGGCGGCAGCGCGTCCACCGGTGCCGCGACCGATGGCGGTGCATCCATCGGCACGTCGGCAAACGCTTCCGACGCCACCTCCGGCGCCGGCTCCACCGCAGCCGCTGATGCCGCAACGCCCCAGCAAACCGCCGACGCCGCGGGCGCCCAGCAAGATCAGCAAAAGGCCGACTCCGAGTCCGCCAAGGACAAGGACAAGGACGCAGAATCCGTGCCCGCGGCGCAAAGCCTCTCCAGTTCCGCCAAGGTCTACATCCAGGACTCCAAGGACAAGAACTCCACCTGGTCCACCAAGTCCGGCGAGCTCAAAGCGGGCGACACCCTTTGGGCCAACGTCTACGACAACTACAGCTCCGTCGCCGACCCCGGCGACTGGACGTATACCTGGCTGGCCGGTCCCGGCAAGTCCAGCGACGCCGCCGACTACACCGAGGTCGTCGGCCACGAGCAGTCCCTCACCGTCACCGACGCGATGGCAGGCAAGTACTTCATCTGCAAAGTCACGGCCGACGGCGCGGACTATTACGGCCCCGCAAAGAGCTACGGCGAGGGCGTCAACGTCAACTACATCCCCGGTCCCGTGCTCGCTGCCGGCCAGGCTCAGCTCTACTCCGTCAAGCTGAGCAACTCCTCGCCTTCCGTGGGCGACACGTTGACGGCGACGGCCTACACCAGCTACTCCACGCCAGTTACGGACGACGTCAACGTCACCTACCAGTGGAGCTGCGCCGATAGCGCCTCCAGCAAGTTCACCGCCATCGAGGGCGCGACGGGCAGCACGCTCACCCTGACCGACGCCTACAAGGACAAGTACATCAAGGTCGAGGCGACGGCCGGCGTCAACTCCGTGGCCGCCCAGACGTCCGACCCCGTCCTCGCCGAGGGAGCCGTCAAGCTCGCCGGCGTAGAGCTCTCCGCCAGCTCCACCGAGATCGGCGCGACGCTCACCGCCAAGGCCTACTCCGGCTCGAGCTACAACCCCACTTACGTTGACGACTCCCAGGTCACCTATACCTGGAAGAAGTACCGCGGCTCCTCCGCCCCCACCTCCTACACCACCTGGGAGACCATCGAGGGCGAGTCCGGCCCCACCCTCACCGTTGGCGATGACCTCGAGGGCTGCTACGTCACGGTGTCCGCGAACGCCGGCGCGAACGACGTCACCTATGGCAATTACTCCGACGGCTACGGCCTCGGCCCCTTCAAGCAGGCCGGCGCGGTGGACATCAGCGCCGTCTCGGTCGTGAACGCCAAGGACGGCAACTCCGTCTTCACCGTGGGCGACACCGCCCGAGCCCGAGCCCGCGAGAAGGGCGCCGCCTCGGGCGTCTTCGTCGACGCGTCCAAGCTCGACTACCAGTGGCTCGTCTCCACCGAGAAGAACGGCGCGTACACGGAGCTCGACGGCGCCACGTCCGAGACCCTCGAGCTCACCTCCGACCTCGAGGGCAAGTACCTCAAGTGCCGCGTGAGCTCCAAGATCGGCTCGAGCGAGGGCGAGAACAGGACCGGCTACCTCGTCGCTGCGGCCGGCTCGATCAACATCACCAAGGCCGCGCTCGACGCCTCGGGCAAGGCCGAGGCCGGCAAGCCCCTGACCGCCACGGCCACCGCCGCGACGGGCGACGTGACGCATGACGAGCACGTCGCCTGGTCCTGGTACTACGGTGACTCTGCGGGCTCGTGCGACACGCCCATCGAGGGCGCGACCGGCAACGTCTTCACCCCCTCGGCCAAGAAGTACGCCGGCAAGTACGTCCAGGCCCGCGCGAACGGCGGCTTCGGCGACGAGAAGACCAACGCCGTCGCCGTCGTCGAGGCCGGCTCCGTCGAGCTCTACGGCGTGACCGTCTCCGGCCAGATGTCCAACGGCGGCGTCCACGTGGGCGACGTGCTCACCGCCAAGGCCACCAAGGGCAACGCCTACACCGAGGTCTCCTCGGCAGACGCCGTCCACTACCAGTGGCAGTACGCGGACAGCAAGTCCACGTACGACTCCGCGTTCCAGAACATCCCCGGCGCCGCCGACTCCGCGACCTACGTGCCCACGGCCGACATGGCGGGCAAGTACATCCGCGTGATCGCGACCTCCGAGAACGCGGTCAAGAGCACGCAGAAGAAGGACTACTACGGCACGACCTCCGTCGACCCCGTGGGCCCCGTGGCGCGCGCCGGCCAGTACACGCTCAAGTCCGTCTCGGTCAAGGAGGGCTCCGCGACCACGCTCAACGTGGGCGCCGTGCTCACCCCGAGCATAAAGATCGCCGGGTCTTCTTCCTGGGACGAGAAGGACCTCCCCGGCGACGCGGCGTTAACCGTCGCCTGGTACGCGAGCGAGGACGGCTCCACGTGGACCCCGGTCGCGGACGGCGTCGACGCCAAGACCGGCGCCCTCACGCTCACCGACGCGCTCGTGGGCAAGAAGCTCAAGTTCGCGGCGTCCGCGCTCGACAACACCCTTGAGTGGCAATCCGCCGGCAAGGTGAACGCGGAGGGTACCTACGACCTTCTTCGCGTGACCGTCGCGCCGCAGATGAACGGCGACTCTGTGCACCTGGTGGCCGGCGACACCGTCTCTGCGATGGCGCAGGCCGTGCGCGCGGACGGGTCCTCTTCCTACGGCATCGACGTCACGAGCGAGGTCGAACTCTCCTGGTACGCGGCCGACTCCGCCGACGCCGCGGACGACGCGTGGGAGAAGCTCGACGTCGCGGGCCCGAGCATCCAGGTCCCCGACGCCGCGGCCGGCAAGTACCTCAAGGTCGTCGCCGCGAGCGGCGACTCCGCGAAGGGCCTCGTCTCGGCCAACCCCGTGATCGAGGCCGGCTCCCTCGCCGCCGCGGTCCAGAAGCTCAACGACGCGAGCCCGCACCTGACCGTCGCGTACAGCGAGGACGGCGGCAACCTGGACGACGTCCTCGAGGCCGAGCTCGCCAAGCTGGGCTTCGACGACATCGACGTGCGCCTGACCAGTGCTTCATTTAGCTCAACCGACCAGAACGCCACGGTGGGCGTCTCGTGCGCGAACGACGAGACGAACGGCGACGTCGAGTTCTTCTTCATGGATCCGAACAAGTACTCCGGGTGGAACATCGACGCTCTGCGCACCGCGAACGTGTCCTTCGAGCTCTCGCGCAACGGCGAGACCGTCTCCTATAGCCCCCAGAAGACCGCGCAGATCGGCTGGGACGAGGCCAAGCTCCAGGACCTCCTGGACGCCGCGGCCGAGCAGGTCGAGATCGGCTACGCGGCCGGCGACTCCGCCGACTCCGTGACGGGCAACCTCACGCTGCCCTGGAAGGCCGGCTCCGCGAAGAAGCTCGACGTCAAGTGGGCGAGCTCCGACCCCGGCGTGGTCAGCCCCGACGGCTACGGCTACGGCGACTACACCGGCAAGGTCACGCGCAGCTCGAGCGACCGCGACGTGGCCCTGACGGCCTCCATCAAGTACGCGGGCGTCACCGGCACCGCCGACCACCGCGTTACCGTCAAGGGCGACCCGCAGAAGGTCGCGGCCGACACGGCCAAGCTCCAGAAGGCCGTCGACGCGAACTTCACCTACGAGAACGTCAAGTACTTCGGCTCCGACGCCGTTGCCGATAAGGGCGGCCTGACCGACGACCTCCAGATGCCGACCACCCGCACGCTCGGCGTGGACGGCAAGTACTACAAGGTCGAGTACTCCGCCAGCACGGATGGCGTGGCCTTCAACGGCTACAAGGGCACGGTCTACCGCCCCGAGCCCGGCGACGCGCCCGCCTCGACGCGCATCGCCCTGACCGTGACCGACAAGTCCAACCCCGAGGTCACGGCGAGCAAGACGCTCGACTACGCGATCGCGCCGCTGGACGCCGCCGACCTCGACGCCGAGCTCTTCCTCATGGAGCAGGCCAAGGCCGGCTACCTCGACGCCCTTCTCAACGGTCAGGACGCGGGCGCGGTCACGGGCAACATGCACGCCTTCCAGAAGGCTTACCTCGACGCCGACGGCAAGCTCGCCTGGAGCTACGACCGCGACACGACCGACGCCGCTGCGCCCGGCATCGTGCCCGTCGAGCTGCCCGGCTACGACGACATGGGCACGCAGGGCTGGCGCCTCTTCAAGTCGAGCAACGAGGCCGTCGTCCAGCACGAGAACCTGGTCGTCTCGCAGCCCGAGTACAACACCAAGGTCACGATCTCCTCGCGCCTCTCCAGCGAGAAGTACGCCCGCTACGCCGAGCGCTATCCGGACAACGAGAAGTACGCCCAGCTCGTGGACCAGGACGTCTCGGCCACGGTGACCGTCAAGGGCACGCGCGGCGTCGCCAACCCCGAGGTCAGCGCCACGTGCTCCGTCATCGGGGTCGATGACGACGGCAACCAGCAGACCTGGGCGGCGGCGCAGAGCGTCACGCTCAAGAACGGCTCGACCGCGGCCGACCTCTCCGAGCAGCTCTTCCGGAGCGCGGGGATCACGGCCGACTACGGCATGGGCTCGTGGGGCTGGTACCTCAACGCGATCACCTCGCCCTTCGACGCGGGCCGGACGCTCGGCTACGACGCGCAGACGGGCAGGTACTGGCAGCTCTTCATCAACGGCAAGGCGTCCGAGGTCGGGGCCGGCGGCTACACCCTCGAAGAGGGCGACTCCGTCATCTGGGCCTACAGCAAGTACGGCGACGACGCGCCGACCGACGAGCTCTCCGTGAGCTGCGAGGTCGTGGGCGTCGACGCGGGCGGCAACCGGCAGACGTGGGCCCAGCCCACGGAGCTGGCCGTCAAGGAGGGCTCGACCGCGGCCGACCTCTCCGAGCAGCTCTTCGCGCAGGCGGGCATCGGGGCCGATACCGGGACCGGCAGCTACGGCTGGTACCTCAACAGCCTGACCTCGCCCTTCGACGCCGGCAACGTCCTGGGCACCAAGCAGGACGCCAGCGGAAACTGGACGTACTGGCAGCTCTTTATCAACGGCGAGTACGCCCAGGTCGGCGCCGGCGCCTACACCCTCAAGGCCGGCGACAAGGTCTCCTGGGTCTACGGCTCCGACGGCGTCATGCCGGGACAGGCCAAGGCGACCCTGCAGATCATCGGCATCGACGCGAACGGCAACGCCCAGACCTGGGCACCCGCCGCGAGCTACACCATGGTCGACGCCGCGACCGTGGCGGACGCGACCGAGCTCGCCCTCAGGCAGAACGGCATCGCCGCAGATTACGGCACGTCTACCTGGGGTTGGTTCCTCAACTCCATCACGTCGCCCTTCAACGGGCAGACGCTCGCGTGGGACGCGTCGACCGGCGCGTACTGGCAGCTCTTCATCGACGGCAAGTCCTCCAGCCTCGGCGCCGGCAGCGTCAAGCTGAGCGACGCGAAGTCCATCGCCTGGGTCTACACCGCGGGCAGCGACCTGCCCGGCTCCGGTACCTTCACGACCGACCCCAACGCCCCCAAGTCGAGCTTCGGCTCCGCGTGGCCGGCGTTCGGCAGCGGCCAGGCGAACGGCGCGACCGTGGAGGCGCCGACCCCGTCCGAGGCCGCGCGGCCCGCATGGTCCGCGCCGGCCGACATCAAGGGCGACGGCTTGGGCGTCTCCGACCCGCTCATCATCGACGGCAATATCTGCGTGGTGAAGAACGACCGGATCGTCCTTCTCGACTCCCAGGACGGCTCGAAGGAGCTCGCGAGCTGCCCCACGGGCGCGAACATCGGCTATTTCTGCCGTCCCGCGTACAAGGACGGCTACCTGGTCGTTCCCATGGAGGACGGCTCCCTGGGCATCTTTGTCCTGAACAAGAAGGGCGGCCAGTACTCCATCGCCTGCCGCTACAAGACCGCGGGGCTCGGTATCGAGAAGTCACAGGCGCTCACGTCCGTGACCATCTCCAACGGCAAGGCCTACGCCGGTTTCGCCGTGCCCGGCGGCTCCGAGGGCGCGCTCGTGTGCGTCGACCTCGCGACCGGCGAGGTAACCTGGTCGACCGATCGCAAGAAGTCCGAAACCGGCCAGGACGAGGGCTACTACTGGGCCGGCGCCGTTGCCTCCGGCAACGACATCATCATCGGCAATGAGTCCGGCAAGGTCGCGCTCATCGACGGCGCCACCGGTTCCGAGCTCTCCAGCGTGAGCGTGGGGACCCCCGTGCGTTCCGGCGTCGTGGCTATGGACGCGAGCGAGAACGGCGATGGCCTCTACCTCGTCGTTTCCCGCGACGACGGCACTTTGTACAAGATTCGCCGCACCGGCGACGAGCTCGCCCTTGTGGGGGGCGGCGTCTCCTTCGCGGCGACGTCTACTTCCACCCCTGCCGTGAGCGGCGGCCTGGCGTTCGTCTGCGGCATGGACGCGGACGGCTACGGCACGCTTTCCGTCATCGACCTGGCCACCATGAAGGTGCGCAAGACCGTGCGTGCCGACAAGGGCGCGTCGCAGAGCGCGCCGCTCGTCTCGGTGCGGGGCGGCGAGACGTACGTGTACTTCACGTGCAACGCGCTTCCCGGCGGTGTGTACGCCTATAAGTTGGGCGACGATTCCGCGCACATGATCTTCTCGCCCAGCGAGAAGTACCGGGACTACTGCACCGCCTCCGTCATCTGCGACGAGCGGGGCAACCTTTACTACGCGAACGACTCCGGCTATCTCTTCAAGCTTCAGGGTGCCCCGTCCTGGGCGGTCTCGTTCGACCCGCAGAACGGCGAGTACGTCTCGCCCAAGTACGCGGCGAAGGGGACGGCCGTCGGCGAGCCCACGGTACCCGTGCGCGCGGGCTACAGGTTCCTCGGCTGGTACACGGCTGATGGGGCGAAGTGGGACTTCTCGAAGCCGGTGACGAGCAACATGACGCTCTACGCCAAGTGGGAGAAGATCGCGAGTCCCGCGCCTTCGCCGAATCCAAACCCGTCGCCCGAGCCGCGGAAGCTCGTTGACCTGGGCCTTTCCGGCAACGGAGACGGCAACGGTTCGAAGCGCGGCAAGAAGGCCCTTGCCATCGCGCTGAGCTCCAACGCCTCCGCGGAGGAGACGGCCGAGGCCGCCGAGCACGACTCGCTGCTCGCCGGCTTCGCGTCCGGCGAGGCGACGGGTACCTCGTCTGCGGCGACCGGCGCCGATACCGGAGCGACGACAGCGGTCTCCGAGGAAAAGGCCTCTCGTAGCTTGCCCATCTGGCCGTTCATCGGCATGGGCGTCGGCCTCGTCGTGCTCGTGCTCGCCTTGGTGCTCAAGCGCAGGAAGGACGGCGAGCAGTAATGGCAGATTTGAACGATCCGCAGGTAAATGGGTCTTCTTCGCGCGTGGTCCGCGCCGCTGTGGCAGTCCTCGCCGTGGTCGCGATCGCGTTTTGCGGCTGGTCGGCGTGGGAGTACTCGCAGGGCAACGACCCGCTCGCCTTCCTGGGCGGCGGTGCGTTCCAGACGGTCGAGGAGGGCTCCGGCGCCTCTTCGGCCCAGCCCGCGCAGCAGATTGAGGTCGCCTCGAACACGGTCACGGCCGACGACGTGACCTCCGCGATCGCGGGCCTCGCTTTCGAAGGAAACGACGTCTCGGTCCCGGCCGACGGCGTCGCGGCCGTCATCTCGGACGACGGCGTGTGGGTCGAGCAGGCCACGACCGACGACGCCCCCGCCATGGTCGAGGCCACGGCTCGCCGAGCCGCCGCGCTCGCGACTTGGGCCGGCGAACAGAACGTGGGCCTCGCGCACGTGACCTGGATCTCCGAGGATGCGAACGGCGCGGTGCGCATGGTCGTGCGCTTCGCGTGCGCGGGCGTCCCGACGACCGGCGACGAGGCTGCCCTTCTTGGCGCTTCCGAGGGGTACGCGATCAGCGGCGACGCCTATGCTGAGCTGGGCGAGTCCCCTGCAATCGCGCAGTCGTCCGGCGAGGCCCCGACCCTGCCCGACGCGTCCGCCGTGGCCGTCGTCGCGCAGAAGACCGCCGAGGGCGAGGTGCTCACCCAGACCAAGACCGTCTACCGCGTGGTCGACGAGAACGGCAAGGAGGTCTCGTCAAAGAACAGCCGCGGCGGGTCGAGCGACGGCTCGGGCACCGCGAACGGCTCAGCGGCGGCGGGCGGCGCCGGCAGCAACCAAGGATCGACCATCACCGTGAGCATCACGGTCGACGGCTCGGCCGCGGGCGCCGGCAGCTCCTCCGCCACCCTTACCCTCCCCGCGGGCGCGACCGTCTATGATGCCTTGGCCGCGACCGGCGTCTCCTTCAACGCAAAGTCGACCGGCTACGGCATGTACGTGACCTCTATCGGCGGCCTTGCCGAGAAGGAACACGGCGGCATGAGCGGCTGGATGTACTCCGTGAACGGGTCGGCGCCCAACGTCTCCTGCTCGAGCTACGCCCTCTCCGGCGGCGAGTCCATCTACTGGTGGTACGCCAACGTGACGGAGTAGCCCCCCGTCTCGCAGCTCACCGCGCCACCTCCTGCAGAATGAGACATAATCTCCCCGATTCATGTCTCATTTTGCAGGGGGTTCTTTTGGGAATCCGATGTAAATACCTGATGCGTGAGGAGGTCACGGCGCAATGAGGCGTGCCGAGAAGCACATCGCGTTCGACACGTGCCATGCCGCGGTGCCGGCGCTGCTCTTTGCGGGGATTCTCGCGCTCACGATGTTCTGCGTGCAGCCGGTTCTCGTGGCGCTTTCGCTTGCGGGCGCGTTCGCGTTCTCGACGCTCGCGCGGGGTGTGCGGGCCACGCTTGCGGGTCTGCGCTGGCAGCTGCCCATGCTCGCGCTCGTGTGCCTGGCCAACCCGCTCTTTTCGGCGTCCGGCTCCACGCTGCTCGCCAAGCTCGGCCCGGTGAGCATCTACTTGGAAAGCTTATGCTACGGAGCCACGATGGGCGCCCTCATGGTGGCCGTTGTCCTGTGGTTCGAGGGCGCGGCCGCGATCCTCACGCAGGACCGTTTGCTCGGCTTGGGCCGGGACCGCGCGAAGTCCGTCTCGCTCGTCGTCTCCATGGCGGCGCAGCTTGCGCCCCAGCTTCTCCGCCGCAGCCGAGGCGTCCGGTCCGCCCAGGACGCGTGCAGCGCCGCGGGTACCCGCCCGCCGCTTGCGCAACGGCTTGCCCGTGCGTCTGGTCAGCTCATGACCTGGGCCCTCGAGGACTCGCTCGAGCGCGCCGACGCCATGCGCGCCCGCGGCTGGGAGTCCGGTTGCGCGCGCACGAGCTACCGCGCCGACGCCCTGCGCGACTCGGACGCGGCCAGGTGCTGCGCCATCGTGCTTCTTTGCGCGGGCTGCGCGTTCCTCGCCGCGGTCGCGTGCGGCCAGTGGCGCTTCTATCCCGCGATGCCGCGCCTTGTGGCCTGGTGGGGATACGTGCCCTACGCTGGGCTTATGTTCGTTCCGGCGGCCGCTGCCGCGCTGGAGCGCCTACGATGGAGGGACCCTCGATGACCCAGAAACCCGCAATCCCTGCGCTTGAGGTCGCCGACTTGGCCTTTGCGTACCCCGGATGCGACCGGCCCGTGCTCGACCACGCGTCGTTTACGGTCGCGGAGGGCGACTTTGCCCTGCTCACGGGCGCCACCGGTTCGGGCAAGTCGACGCTCCTGCGGCTCTGCAAGCCGGAGATCTCGCCGGCGGGGGAGCGCTCGGGGGCCGTTCGCGTCTTTGGTTCCGATGCCGTCTCGCTTGGCCCGGTGGAGTCCGCCCGCGCCGTGGGCTTCGTTTTTCAGAGCCCCGACAACCAGATCGTGTGCGACTCCGTCTGGCACGAGATGGCCTTTGGTCTCGAGAACCTCGGCGTTCCCGAGCCCGAGATGCGCCGCCGCGTGGCCGAGACCTGCAATTTCTTTGGCATCGAGCCGTGGTTCCGCGCCCAGACGGCCGAGCTCTCGGGCGGTCAGCGCCAGCTCCTCGCGCTCGCGGCCACGCTCGCCATGCGCCCGCGCCTGCTCCTGCTCGACGAGCCCACGAGCATGCTCGACCCCATCGCCGAGAAGAACTTCCTCTCCCTGCTCTTCCGCGCGAACCACGAGCTGGGCATCACCGTGGTCGTGGCGACCCATGAGCCGCGACCCATGACGGAGTACGCCACCTGCGCGTTCACGGTTGCGGACGGGCACGTGGAGCCGCGCCCGCTCGAGGAGCTCTCGTCCCCTCGGCCCCTGGAGCCGCTTCCGGCGCGCGAGCTTGCGGCTAGCGGCTCGTCGGTTCACGAGAAGAGCTGCGGGCCCGTGCTCGATTGCCGCGAGGCGTGGTTCCGCTACGAGCGCGAAGCTGATTGGGTCCTTCGAGGCCTTGACCTGCGGCTCGTTTGCGGAGAAGTGCGCGCGCTCGTGGGCGGGAACGGCTGCGGCAAGTCGACGTTGCTGCAACTCGCGGCGGGTCTCCAGAAGCCGCAGCGCGGCCGTGTGCGCAACGTGCTCGCGGCGTCTCAGGCGCTTCTTCCCCAGGGGCCCAAGGCTGTCCTCACGTGCGAGACCGTGCGCGACGAGCTCGCCGAGTGGTCCGCCGGTGCCGGCTACGGCGCCTCCGAGGTCGAAGTCGCGCTTGCCGAGCTTGGCCTTGCCGACGCGGCCAATCGCCACCCCTACGACCTCTCCGGTGGCCAGCAGCAGCTCCTTGCCCTGGAAAAGCTCCTCTTGACCGCGCCTGACCTGCTGCTTCTTGACGAGCCGACCAAGGGGCTCGATGATGCTGCCCGCGCCTGGGTCGTTCGCGCGATCGAGGCCGCCCGGGACCGTGGGGCCACGGTCCTCGTCGCGACGCACGACATGGCGTTCGTCGCCGCGGTGGCCGATCGCGTGTCGCTCATGTTCGACGGCGGCGTGACCTGCACGGAGCCCACGGCGGAGTTCTTCGCCTCTTCGTGGCTCTACAGGCCGTAGGGGAGGGAAAAGTGAAGACTCCAGACGCGCAAAACAGCTCGCAGAACCGTCATTTTCGGACATCCGCGGGCCCTCGTATGTCCGAAAATGACAACCTCGCGGGCTCCCAGAGCCCAAAAACCCGCGTCCTCGCCCTCCTGGAGGCTCCGGCGCTCGTGGCCGTCCCCGTCGTGATGGTCGTCACGGCTGCGGCGGGCCTCGACGCGACCGCCGGCCTCACGCTGCTCGTCGCCGTTCTCGCGATCGGCCTCCTCTTTGCGAGCTTCGAGGCGAGCCGCCCCGCGCTGCGCCAGCTCATGCCCACGGCCGTCCTCGCCGCGACGGCCGCCGCGGGCCGCGTGCTCTTTGCGCCGATTCCCGACGTCAAGCCCGTGAGCGCGATCGCCATCATCGCCGGGGCGACCCTGGGCCGTCGCAGCGGCTTCGTCGTGGGGGCCGTCGCCGCCCTCGTGTCGAACTTCTTCTTTGGGCAGGGGAGCTGGACCCCGTGGCAGATGTACGCCTGGGGCCTCGTGGGCTACCTCGGCGGCGTGCTCGCCGACCATGGCATCCTCGAGCGGCGCGGCGCACTCTATGTGTGGGGGTTCGTGAGCGCGCTCATGTACGGCGCGATTCTCAACGGGTATTACGTGCTCGGCTTCGTCAGGCCGCTGACCTGGCCTTCTATCGTTGCGGCTTATGCGGCCGGCGCCCCGCTCGACATCGTCCACGGCATCGCGACCGCTGGTTTTCTCGCCGCGATCTGGCTTCCCTGGGGCCGAGCCATCCGCCGCGTCGTCGCGAAATACGACCTCTAACAACTATGCACGCCCGGAACGGACAAGCGATTGCCGGGCCCTATCCGCGGAAAACAACCTAACGAAACCGCGGAAAACTACCGATTAGAACCGCGGAAAATTACCTAACAAAACCGCGGAAAATTAACTAGTAAAACCGCGGAAAACTACCTAGTAAATAAGCGGAAAATTCACTACCATGTCGATATAGGCCATTTGAACTGCATAAACACAGAGAAGGATAACGTACGTGCTGACCCCTGACGGATATAAACCTCGGCTCGTCGATCACCAAATCACAAGGGCTCTGGGCGTTTTTGGCGCCGTCTGCGTCGAGGGGCCCAAATGGTGCGGCAAAACATGGGCCCTCATGAATCAGGCCCAAAGCGCGATTTTTCTCGGCGATCCGTCCGGTAATTTTCAGAACCGCCGCCTGGCTCAAATGGATCCGTCGCTCGTGCTCCCCGGGGAAACCCCGCGCCTTATCGACGAATGGCAGGAAGTCCCGCCGATTTGGGATGCCGTCCGTTATGCCGTCGACAAGGAGGGCGAGAAAGGGCGCTACCTTTTGAGCGGCTCGTCGACCCCGCAGTACAAGGGCGTTATGCATAGCGGGACCGGACGAATTGCAACGATTCACATGTCCCCCATGTCGCTCTACGAGTCCGGCGATTCTGCGGGCGCTGTGTCGCTCAAGAGCCTCTTTGAAGCCGGCCTCGAGGCAAGCCAGACGGGAGAGGTGCAGATCAGTCACCTATGCAGGTTGATTATCCGTGGCGGGTGGCCCGGCAATATCGACGCCCCGGCGGGCGACGAAGGCTTGGTCCCGGCGTCCTATGTCGAGCAGGTGTGCAACCAAGATATAAACCGAATCGACGATAAGACCAGGAGCACAGAAAAGATGACCCTGCTCATGCGCTCCCTGGCGCGGAACGAGTCGACGCTGGCGAGCGTCTCGACCTTGCGCAGGGACATGCTTCAATTCGATGACGATACGCTGTCGCCGGATACGGTTGCCGATTATCTTGACGTGCTTTACAGGCTGTTTGCCATCTATGACCAGCCTGCATTCAATCCGAATATGCGCTCCTCGGTGCGCGTGGGAAAGAGGCCCAAGCGGCACCTCGCGGACCCTTCCTTGGCGGCCGCCGCGCTCGGCGCAACGGAGACGAGCTTGATAAACGATCTGAATACGCTCGGCTTCTTATTTGAAAGTTTATGCGAGCGCGACCTTATGGTCTACGCTCGGGCAAACGGTGGGAAACTCTTCCACTACCGCGATGGGCGGAATCGCGAAATCGACGCAGTCGTCGAGATGCCGGGCGGCGAATGGGGTGCGTTCGAAATAAAACTTGGAGCCAATCAGATCGATTCTGCGGCCGAATCGCTTCTTGCGCTCAAGGAGGACATGGAAAGCGATCCGCATGCGAAGCCGCCATGCATTCTCGTGGTCATATGCGGGCTTACGAGCTTTGCGTATACCAGGCCGGACGGCGTTATGGTCGTGCCGATCACGGCGCTCCGTGAGTAACGGGCGACCTTCAACATGGGCTCCTCAGCTTGAGGGCGTACCCTCGCCGCATTTTTGGGCCTCTATGGGAGGCCCCTCAAATCGCCGTTGCGGCCCCTCCCATAAACCCTCAGCGAACCCTCAACCTTTCAGGTATAAAAGCGCAGGTCAATGGTATCCTATTAGCGTTTGTACGTTGGATTATGCTGCCTAAATGCTCCCTGGGGGTCGGAAGAGCGCTCAGGGAGCCGAGGCCAGGAGGGGAGGGCCGCCCGCGCGGGCGCGAAGAAGAAGCGGATGTTTGGCAAGGGGACACATAACGAGCGCGACCACAAGTCTGCTGCCGAGTACCGCCAGACGGCCGACGAGCACGTCCAGACCCTCAAGGACTTCTGGAAGGAATTCCTGGTGAGCGGCCTCTTCGTCCTCGCGGCCCTCGTGATCATCCTTGCCTGCCTCGCTTGGTTCGCCGCGAACAACAAGGTGAATGCGACCGGCTCCTCCATCAGCGCGAAGGGTTCGCGCTACACCATCACGGCCGCTGGCGACGGCGCGGCCGGCTCCCACGTGGGCTACTACGAGCGCGATGAGCGCACCGCAGACGAGAAGGAAAAGCTCGAAGGCCTCGACCTCTCGGACTCTATGACCGTGACGTCCGATTCGAACCTCAACAACAACACCGCCGGCTCGATCTACCCCGGCGCCCGCGGCTGCATCACCTTGACCGTGACGCCCGTCGCGACCGACCTCAACGGCGTGACCATAAGCCTCCCGCGCATCCTGAAGACCACCGCGCAAGGAACCGTTGCGGATCTTGCGGACGGCACTTCTCAGACCTTGACCGCCGACCAGCAGAACCTCATCGCGCTCGCGAAGGGCCACGTGCTTTTCTTCGAGTCGTGCGACAACGGCTATTATTCCCACCGCATCACGGACAGCTCGATCAGCATCCCCAAGGAGCGCTTCTGCGCGGCCGGCTCCACACAGACCACTGAACCCGTCACGGTGAACATCTACTGGGTCTGGCCCGAGTACCTGCAGAACTTCGTGCTTCTCAAGAACGCCAACTACTACAAGAACCTCTTTGCTGAGCAGTACGGCGACTACACGAGCCTGCAGTCTTACGTGAACGACCACAAGACGTCGTTCTATTACGGCACCTCAGATGGCACCTCGGACGGTACCGCCGCGGCGGCCGCCCCCAATCTTTCGCCGGCCATGTCCTCCGCGGACATCGCCACCTGCTCCGCCCTCTACAACAACGCCGACGAATACCTCGGCAACAACATCGCCTACTTCCAGCTCAGAATCACCTCAAGGGAGGGCGCGCAGTGACCGACGCGCAGACTCGCATAGAAGATATGAAGGAATGGGTCCACGAGCACCGCAGGGAGATCCTGTGCGTCGTGGCGGGCATCGCCGCGGCGATCCTGATCATCGGCCTCACGCTCACGTGGTTCGTGAGCGACAGGGGCCACTCGACCGTGGGCAAGGTCCAGGCCCCCGCGACCCTCAAGATCCTGGGCCCCAACGAGACGGCAACCGAGCAGATCGACCTCACCTACGACGCCGATAAGGATACGACTGCCGAGGATGGAACCGTGACCCGCAAACGCGCCTTCTGCGTGAAGAGCGGCGGCGAATCCTTCGAGCTGCAGGTGGCGAATACTACCAACATTGATGGACTCACCATTAAGGTCTATCGCGTGGGGAACACGAGCGCCTCGACCGCGGATGCCGATGTTGCGGGCCTCGATGGCCTCAACCAGCCCTATGCGTGGAAGAAGGGCAGCGAGGTCACGGGCTTCACGTTCATCAATTCCGGAGATGCCACGAATACCTATGCGAAGGAGCCCACAGCTCCTGACCCGACGTTCGAAAACTACACCACGAACGTTCAGAAGAACGCGCGGCCGCTCTACCGCTACAAGGCCTTTAGCCAGAACGACCTCGACAAAGGCGCTGACGGCAAGCCCGCCGATGCCACGAACTTCATCATCGAGTGCACCTGGAACAAAGACAGCGCAAAGAACATGAAGGAATCCGATGTGGTCTACCTCATAGCCCGCAATATCCAGGCTTCGAGAGCGGGGGAGTGAGACAGTGTTCAAGAAGCGCAACAAAGAAGCTCATATGGCTCCTGCGCCTAAGTCCGCCGATCCCAAGCGCTCAAAGGTCAAATGGGGCATTGCCATCCTCGCGTGCGTGGTCGCACTGGTCGCCGGCGCACGCCTGACTTACACCGCCTTTACCGCCTCCGACTTCCTCAAGGCAGTTGCGGTCACGGGTACGTCGCAGAGCCTCTTTGCGTCCGATGCGCTTTCGCCGTACAGCGCAGACCCGGGTGATTCTCCCGTGCTGCGCTCGATGGTCGTGGATACGAGCGGGGATAAATGTTCCTTTACCTTCAAGATTTACAACTGTCTGCTCGATGACCCCAACGTATTCAATGACAAAGAAGTGAGTTATAACCTGAGCGTAGTTGCTACCGGAGCAGGCGATAGCCAGTGGAGCATCGACTCGCAGGGCGAGTACGATTTCCCTAGTACGAGCGGAGTTATCAAGACTTATACGATTTCGTTCGATAAGTCGCTGGTAGATAAGGTTTCGTTCAAGATCGTCGCACAGGTCAATAAAAGCAAAAGCCCCGGCACGTCACTCTACTGCCTGGCTGCCCGCGTCGCGCCCGTCCAGCGCTCGGACGTGCAGACGGATTCCGTGCGTGGCTCTTGGGTCGATACGGGCGACGCCTCCGATTACGATGCGTATAACTATCGCGTGACCGCTACCGGTAAGCAGCAGCAGGTTCTCTTGACCTGGGGAGAGGGTGTCGAGCTCGATGCCCACTTTGAGGCGAACCACCATGAGGCGGGGGATTCAGTCGACCGGAATGCCCGCCGTGCGATCTTTACGATGGACCCCGGCTCCGAGATCGTGAACTTCTATCGAGCCGACGACTCAGCCCCTTCGAGCTGGGACGAAATTGGCGTCAACGCCGTTGCGTATACCGGCGGTAACTAACGACACGACCGGTCCGTTAAGGACTTTATATAGCAGAACGAGGTTTACCAGATGAAATCGGCAAAGCGCATACTCGCCGCGTTCTTGACCGCAACTATGGCTTTCCAGTCGATCGCGCCTTCGACTCAAGCGTTGGCGCTCGAGCTCGACGCGATCTCGCCCATTGTGGCGAGCCGGTCAGACGACGCCGATGGCCAGGCCGTGGTTAGCGCATCGATGGGCTCGCAGGACGACTCTGCCGAGTCCAATGCGGATGCTAGCGTCGGCATGGAGGACTCCGAGCCTTCGGGCGAAACCGGTGGCTCTCAGGATGATGTGTCATCTTCAGAACCTGAGGCTGATGCCAATGCCGACGTCTCCGACGGCGCTACGGATGCCCCTCAGGACCAGGTGAGCGAAGAGACCGATAAAACCTCCGAGCAGGCAGATCAGAGCGCTTCTGTTCAGGCGGCGGCGACTCCAACGATTACCACGGCTGAGCAGCTCAAGGCCGCAATTATGAACGATGGTGGAACCAGCCACGGCACTGTAACCGTAGAGGGCGATAAGGTTACTGCAGTCTCCTGCAACGATGCGTCGGCACTTATCCTCATTTCCAACGCTGACCCGCAAATCTATCAGGACGCGACAATAACCAAGGGCGGCATTACTGGTGGAGGCCTCGATTTAAGTTCGGCGATTGACGGCTATGACTTCCTGGGTTTTGGTAGCAGCGCCTATCCGTTCAAGGGCTCCCTCAATTTGGATGACGTGCCGATTTCGGTCGCTCGCACGCTTTACAACGCTATTGAGCTGAGCGATGCCAATTGCAACATAGCCGCGACCTGGAAAGGAACGGGTTCTGATCCGATTGTGGCCGGCGAGGTCACGGGTAACGGCAAGACGCTCAACGCGACCGTGAAGATTGATGATCCCGTAAATTCGGAGGGCGTCAAAGAAGATACTGCCGGCATCACGGGCTCGCTCTTGGGGTCGGTCAAAGGAAACCTTTCGCTTGAGGTGTCCTACAGCTTCTCCGGCACGCGCAAGGGGATTAGCATCAAAGAGACTTTAGCGAATGCCAATGCGGGTCTCTTGGTGAACACCCTCGAATCCGACACGCTTACGCTCAAGAGTTTGTCCGGCATTGATGGCGCAAAGGGCACGCCGACCATCTCCGCAACGGGGGAGGACGGCTGCGCCGGTGGCTTGATCGGCGCGGTGAACGAGGGCGCTTCGGTCGTGGTCGAGAGCCCGATCGACGTCTCGAGTCTTACTGTGACGGCAAAGGACTCCGCGGGCGGTTTTATCGGAAAGGCAACGAAGCTCAACCTGTCGTTTGGCGACAGCGCGAGCATCAAACCGGCCAAGAAGGTCGGCGATGCGAGCACGACGTACGCCGGCGGCGCAATCGGCAGCGTGTCGTTCACGGGGGACTTTACCCTCGAGTCCGGTCAAATCGACTTTGGCGGGAACACGCTCGAGCTCGGTGCGACCAAGCGTGCCGGCGGCCTCTTTGGCCGTCTCGACGTCACCAATGGCGACGTCACCGTCCAGGGCGGTATCTACAAGAGCAAGCTCTCTGAGGGTACCGACAATAACTCCGGAGACACAAAGAATCGCGGCAGCTACGGTGGACTCGTAGGGAACGTGTATGCAACCGAGAAGGCTGACGGCAATGGGCTGCGAGCCTTTAGTGTTGGCGCAACGACGGGCGACAATCCGGTGACGGTTGAGTTTGAGCTCGCGAGCGCGCTTTGCTACGCGGGAGGTATTGCCGGATATGTGGGCGACAAGAGCAAGGGCGTCCAGCCGGTAGCTATCGTCTTGAATGGTGCGTCGATTTCATGCAAGGGCGCTGCTTCGGCGCTTAACGATAATGGTCGCTTTGGCAGTGCGGCGGGCGTTCTCGATATGTACGACGTCCTCGATATCCGTAATCTTACGGTGAGCAGCGATAATAGCATTGGCGGCAGCTCGCAGGCGCGCTCGGGTGGCATCGTGGGTTCCGCCTGGATTGCAACTATCAAGTTCAGCGGCGTAACCGACCTGACGAATGCCAAGTTTGCGGACAACGATACGACCGGCCAGCTCGTATACGAGAACTACAACTCCTTGATTTTTGCCGATGGCAACGGGAGTAACGGTGCGATCCAGGACGGCACCGCTACGGGGTGGACGCTTAAGCGGCCGAGCCAGGCGGTGACGATCGACGATCTTGCGACCTATGGCGAGGTTATTAGGCTGGGAAATGGCCTGTCATCTTCCCTTCTGACGCTTGATTCGCAGACTCACGTCCTGAGCAATTCAGGGCTTCTTTCTGCCGGTACCGCTGGCTACACGCTCACCAGTGCCGACGACTTCGCGAAACTCGCCATTACCTGGCAAACCAACGGTTTTTATTCGCTGGTTAACGGGATTTCACACACTAAGGACGACACAGAGAATGGCCTTGGAACCCTGACGTCATCGACGATCACGGTATCTCCGAGCAATGAAAGCAAGACCATCGACCTTGCCGGTACAGGTTTGACCGGACTTACAAAAGACCGTGCCCCTACGGCCAACATGTGGGATGGGGGCATTGAGGTGAATCACTATTTCAGCGGTATGCTCACGGGTCCCGGTACCATCAACCTTGCGGTCGGCGAGCCCTACGGTATGCGCAACGATGCCCCGATTGGCTCCGCCGATACGAGCGACGGCAACGGCAAGATCTATCGCCACCAGCGTCTGGGCCTTTTTTCGGCTGTTACCTCGGGTGCGCAGACGAGTGGCGGTGTGACTATCGGCGGTACGATGCACTTTGAGAATAAGGCTGCTATCGATGCGGGTTCGCTCGCCGCTCAGGTGGTGGGCACAGGCGACGTGACGATTTCCGATGCGGCGTTCCGGACTGCGATTACCTATGACAGCGCGAATACTGGCAAGGTTCTCAACGTGGGCGGTATCTTCGGTTCCCTGGCGGACGCATGCACGCTTACGCTGGGCTCAAGCGCTAAGGCCCAAGCGACCATTATTTCGAATGCTTCTAACGCCGCAGATATCCGTGTGGGCGAAGCGGCTGGCTATGTCGTCGGCGACAAAGCGGCAGTCATCAACGTCACTGGCCTCAAGGTCGGCGGCAGTATCACGGCGTCTGGTGATTGCAACAAAGATGTATGGGCTCTCGTCGGTGGTTTAATTGGGTATATCCAGCAAGGCCCCACCGAAAAGGCAAAAGTGGTTAAGAAAACCGTGAACATCGCGGGCCTCGCCTACAACGACTTCTCCATGACCGTGGGTAAGAACGGCGACCAAAGAAATGGCGCCGGCGGCCTTTTGGGTTACAGCTGGGGTAACTCGATCGTCACCATCGGCGGCGATGCGAACAACAGCGACAGCGCCTATGCCCTCACCACGAACAACGCGAGCGTCACGGCCAACAGCGCCACCGAGTTCGGCGGCCTGCTCTATGTCATGAGCGGTCACCTCGTTATCCAGAATCACGCTATCAACCTCTCGGATGCAAAACTCAGCGCAACTAGTGCCACGTCCTTCGGCGTCCTGCTCGCACGCGCTGGTACCAGCGACGCGAATCACAAGTTTGGTATCGAGGGCGCCTATACCGGCCTCTATCTTGAGGACAAGACTGAGTGGGAAACGGCCTATGTAGTTCCCGCCGTCGGGAAGATTACGGCGGATGCCATAACGACACCCGATAAGACAAACTTTGACGAGTGGGTTGCCGCTACAACAAAGCAGGGCAGCACGACGATGAACGGCGAGTGCAACGGCCTGATATCGCTGCACACCGTGGGCGACAAGCTCTACATGGGCAACGCTGCTACCCAAGACAACAGCTATCGGAACCGCACGGACGTTGGCCGGAAGCACAAGACAAACCAAAGCGCCCGCTACTACTACAACCTTGACGTTTGTTTGCGTCAGGCTTCGCCTTCAGGAAAATATATAGCGGGTGAAAATCTCGAGAAGGGCGATAAAAAGTACTGGGTTAAATCACCTCAGGCATTGATGATTTGGAGCGCATGCCGCAATTCTCCTGCTGGCATACGTGACTACATTGCTCCCGATCTCAATTTTGATAAAACTTTTGGCATGCAGATTGGAAACAATAGCGATGATCCCGGTAAAAGGGTCGAGCTTGATCTCGATGGCTATAGCTACTATCCGGTCGACGTGAGCGGCACGCAAGCCATCTATAACGTAGATATCACGTTTCACTATTCGGATATCAAAACAGAGCAGACAGCGGCGGAAAACAAGAGCAACGATCAATTTACCCAGCATGCGAATATGCACATGGCGCTGTTTCGTGTGGCCCAAAGTGATTTTAAGGTCGAAAAAAATGTGACACTTGCCGGCTCCGTCGGTCGCGTGGTCCCCGGTTCCGATCCTGGCAGCAGTACTGGCGAGACAAATTCCGGCGCACTTATTTGCCGCAGCATAAATGGCAGTGAAGGCACTGCTGGAAAAAATCCTACAATCGTCAACGTTTCGTTTGACCAGGTGGTCTTGGATGGCCTAACGGTCGATGGCGCCAATGAAAAGAGCTCCGGCAAGTATGTTTACGCTCCGCTGCTTATTAACAACTTCCCGCAGTACACGAAGCTTGACGTGCAGCAGCTCTCAGTCAAGGAAAACTCTTACGGCGAAAACGGCAAGATGAAAATCGCCGCGAGCAGCCTGTTTGGCAAATTTGGTGTCGTGGGACGTATCGGCACCGCCTCAGTAGATGCCAACCAGGTCAGCGCGAATTTTCACAACAACGTCGAGCTGCCAAGCGGTAAGGATTCGGGATGTGGCATCTTCACGCGCGCCTCGTTCTTCGATTCGTTTGGTTATGGCGAAAGTAAAACAGGTTCGGCGAGCTATATCTTCAATACTGACGACAAGGCGACGTACGGCGAAGAGATTGACTCAAAGGGCACCGAACATGGCAAGCAGCTCTGGTACTACGATGCCCCGGATTACGGCAATGCGTCGGCCACCGACGGGAGCTTGGTCACCGATGGCAACAAGACCGCCAATATCGATGCGCCGCAATTCGGCAGCAAATATCTGCCCTACGTCTACAACAGGCAAGTAGATGAGACGGATCCTAGCAAGCCTAAGCCCGGCTATCGCGAGATTAAAGTAAATCAACGCACGGCCAATCTCGTAACCGGTTGCGGTACCTATAGCGACCCCTATGTCGTGAAGAACGCCCAGGAATTATACGCACTGACCAATTTCATCCGCGGCGCCGGCAACGCAGTCGATGGCTGGGAGGTAACGGTTACGACCGATCAGGAGCAGGTCTGTACGCGTCGTAGCGACGGAAAGACCGATTGTGAGGCGACGTATCAGTTCAGCCTTTCGGATGGCGGTAAATGGAAGAAGGTAAGCGATAGCTCGGCCGGCGCCGCCGAGTTGGATAACGACACGATGCACCTTTATATGCAGAGCGCCTATTACAGCATCGAGCCCGCTGATATGACGACCAATACAATTGAGGTGGACGCGGCGGCCTTTGGCGGCTTTGGTAGCCACGATAACCCGTTCAGAGGCGTGATCGTGGGTAACCTGGTGTCCGGTTCCGATTCCGGTAACGCGACTATCTCGATTAAGAATGCCAAGGGCAGCACCTTTGGCCTGGTGCCGTACAGCTACGGCAGCGTTGTGCGCAACCTGAACGTGAAGTACGACGGCGGCACGAATGGCGTCTCCTATAGCGGCCAGTACACTGATGCAACGCCTCGGGCGGTCTTTGGCGGCGTGATCGGTTGCATCATGGGTGGCGACAACATCATCGATGGTGTCTCGGTGTCGTCTGACAGCTTTACCGTTGCGGGTTCAGGGAGCCAATCCTACCTGGTTTCTGTTGGCGGCTACGTGGGCGCCATCTGCGGCGGCGGCGTGATCTTCCGCAACATGGGTGGCTCAAGCAATTGGCGCAGAACAACAAAAGACAACGGAACGCTTTACGACAATCCCTACGTCGGCCGCGTGATCGATGGTTACGCCTTCAGCGAGGGTTGCGAAGTTGACAACGGCAACGACAACTACAAAGTGAACAAGCTCGATACGAATGACAGGGACTGCATCACGACGGGCGAGATCGCAAACAAGTATTACGAGGCTTCAAATTCCGAGGCAATCCAGACCACAGTGAAGGATGCTCAGGGTCTCCTTGTTTTGTCGGCGATCATCAGCAGCGGTTCTGGTGCCGGCGCTGCGAACTCCGGCTACAGCGATGATGATTACGGAACCTTTAATGGTTCTAAGGCTTACTACGGCGGGAGCCAATCGAAGCAAGGCTATAAGTTCGGAAACAGTTCCTACGGCAAGGTTCGTAATGCCACGTATGCCTTCGTTGGCAAGGCGGACGCAGAAGCGATGGGCGATAGAAGCGTTTCGCTGAGCGATGACCAACTGGCTCCCGGTCGTCAAAATCAAACGGCTTGTGGTCCGCTTGATTCGCTCGAGCCCGGTGAATCGGTCAACTCTCCCTACTTGGTTGCCAAATACGCGACCGATTGGAAGACCGGCTACGTGTGCGCTGCGAAGGCGACGGGCATGGACTTGCAATTCGCTTCTGGTACATACGATATGAGCGATTATGGTACTGGGTTCACGGGCCTTGCGGGTCGCTATTACTCCAATGCATGCGCCTCGAACCGCGGAGCCGATCGCGATAGAATCGTTCCTCTTGTTGCCTGCATTAACGGCAATAATTCCAAGCTGATTCTTTCGGCTGACGTTAAGCAGTATTCCGACGACGATTACTTCTTGCAGTCCTGGGGTGGGCTCTTTAGTGCCGTGACCTTTACCGCGGCGCATGCGTCGACGAGCGTGAACAATAATGGCGGCTATATCGTCAAAGACCTGCAGTTTGGCGATGATGCTAAGCAGTCATCTGTGTCGCTCACATGCATCAAGGGGAGCGATGAAGCCAAGCCAAAAGATATTTCGAATCTGGGCGTTGGCATGTTTGCCGGCATGACTGCCAATCGCGATAGCCTTGTTGAAAGCGGAAAGTACAGCAACGTCTCCATCGAGAACTGTACAGTGGAGAGTCCCTCAATGGCCGGAGGACTGCTGGGCAACTCCGCCTGGGCATCACGAAGGACCGATGCCGGCAGCACGGCGATGGTCGACTTTAATTCCGATAAGACCATCTCATCGCCGGTCCGTCTCTATAACTGCTCATATAAGAATTTGAACGTTAGAGGAGCTACGAGAGTCGGCGGATTTGTCGCTGCGGTAGGCGGTGGACATGGCGAATATCCTGAGAAGTCACCGGTTGAACTGAGGGTGATGAATGCCAACGTGGCGGTGGGCTCAGATTCGACGCTCGAGGCCACAGGTGACAACTGCGTGATGGGCGGCATCGTTGGTCTTGCGTGGTCGCAGGTCAGCGTGAATGCGAAACAGGGGGATGACAACACTAATACCTACCAAACGGCTAAGCTAAGCGATGTCGTGATCAAGAACGGGAAAGCTGTTACGGACGACAGCCTGACCGGCACCGGCGGCATCGTCGGCAACCCAAAGGCGGGAATGGACATCTCGAAGGTCGAGATTTCTTCGTCCAAGAGCTCGTCTGATGAGAACCCCACCTATCTTGGTGCGCTGGAGCCTCCTTCGAACTTCAAGCGCGTGGGCGGTATTGCAGGTCAGATAGACTCGGCCGGAACCTATAAGGTTGCGGACGCCACTATAAGGAACGTGCGGATTTCGGCAAACGATAGCGCGGCCGGAATTGTGGGCTCGCTCCGTAGCGGCGTGCAAATAGCCTGCGACGGTGTAACTGTTGAAGGATGTCAGATCAACGGTCAGTGGTCGGGCGGCATTGTTGGCGCTATTGGAGACGTAAAGAACTCCTCCGTAGGTAATCCCTCTTCGGTAACGGTGACGAACTCGATAATTCGTCAGAACAACTTCCAGAACGAGAACACCGGTGGCGTCGCGGGCGACGGTCGCGGCACGTTCCGCCTGTCGAACGTGCTGCTCGACAAGAACGGCTACGCCGAGGCCGCCACAAAGGGACAAGGTCTTCTTATTGGCATAGTCGGGACAGACTACGCTGATTACAATGGCCAGTTTGGAGGCGTCTTCGCGTCCGGCATCGATATCATCCCGGCCAACGAAACCGGGAAGACGAATAATGCCGTTCTGCCGGATTTGATCAGGACTGCAAGTGCGGACATCCTAAAGGCCGTAAACAAGAAGTCGTATATCGCGTTTGCGGACTATGCGGATGCGATTGGCCATGTAAATGGGGCAGCGCTCTATAACGACGAGCGTGCGGACGATGATTCGATGCCGGCGGTAAGCTCGGCGAGCCCGTATGTCACGACGAACCCGGTGAGCTCGCTTGCGGTCAAGGCGTCAGAGAACAGTGATGGCAAGTTCGTCTTTGGTGATGGCGCGGAGATTTCGACGGCCGGGACAATTCTGGACGAGCACGGGAGATTGGTGAACGGTCGTTATACCTACAACAATATCGGGGGCAGAAACGAAGCTGGAGAGTATCAAAACTCAAACAGCTACGATAAGGGGTCCCAGAGCACGTTCAATGCATGCAATACCGGTGCTGATGCCAAGAAGGCACCCAATGATTTCAACGTCCTCGTGATTTCCGGTAACGATACCGAGACAGTCACGAACTACCTGGACCTTGTTACAAACGGCGGCTTCTCGGATGCCGTGCGACTGAACGGCTCGACCCAGCAGTACGTAACGGCTAAGACGGAGATGTTCGAGCTTAAGGACGGCTCCCTCGTGAAGAGCGGCGAGAAGCCGTCTCTCTCGGTGGTGTCGAACGGCGAGAACGATATGTACTTCCGTGCCTCGACGGGTTGGGACAACGACCAAAGCCGCTTCACCCTCCTCACTGTTACGTTCAACGACGGGGCCGATCACACCTATAAGGTCCAGGTGCCCATCGTGGTCAAGCGTATGCTCGAGATTAACTTCTCCGCGACGTATACCTATGACACGAACTATAAGAGTTCGAACTATGACAACCTTACGAGCCACGTGTTGACCAGCGTGGGGGATGCCATGACCGGATACCTTACCTGGACGTACAACAAGGCGTTGGACAAGGAGACGCAGTACGGCCTGAAGACCTATCTTGAGGGCGGCGGCGCTCTTAAGCCAGTTGACAAGACGATCGTCTTCGACGGCGCGGACAACAAGGGAACGCTTCCCGAGGGTGCACAGCTCACGCTCGTCGATACGGCGCACAACGATAAGCAGTATCACTACACGGTGGCGGCTGAAGATACGTCAGGCTCGACAACGAATGTCCCCTTGACGAAGTTTAAAGATGCGAGCGAGAATTCATATAAGGGACGGTGGCTCAGTGAGCTCATGGGCGTCACCGCGGACCAAGATGGTTCTGGATCGTGGGTCAGGATGGACAGCCCGAGCGATGCGGAAATCGATCAGAAAGCCGTTGCCAAGGTAGATGGGTATTATTACCGCCTTGTCGGCGACGGCGAGCAGGTACCGGCGTTAAGCCGTTACAAACTATCGCTTGCAAATGAGGGAGCTCGTTCCGAGAGCTTCTATCTCGTGGTTCGTCTTCCGCAGGGGACGTCCAAGAATGTCAATGGGTTCACCACGACAACGGTACCTTCCACTGATATGAAAACGCATGTGAACTGCGTGCTGAGGAACAATCCGTCTCAGAGCGATTCTCATCTGAACACCGCGAGCACTTACAGCATTGCTTCAAGCTATGGACAAACACTGACCGACAATCGCAGCAACACGGTCGTTCAAATGAGTATCGCGGAGGGTGACTCCGTCTATAGGAACCTACAGCTGGATGTTACCGACGCGATTACGCTGGGCGGCAACGAGTACAACAGCAACGACTCGCTTTACTACAAGCTCGACTCTTCGCTGGCCAACTTCGAGAACAGCGGGGATGCGGGTGCCGTTGGCTATCCGAGGGGTGCTCAGATAGATTACAAATATTATGTGAATGTCGGTGGCAACTACTACAAGTATGAGAACGGAAACTGGGTTGATAAGGGTGCATCTGAAGTTGCTGTGACCGAGGGCTCTACAGCCGCCGACGGTAACGACTTGTCGCTTACGCTTGCTGATGGCGGCGGTAACGCGCTTGACCTCCAGGGGATTCGAGAAATTGCAAAGAGTCAGGGCGGCTTCTCGATTCAGCTGAAGGCCAATGTAGTTATGACCGATCCGCAGTGTCAGGCTGCGATTATGGCCTCAACTGACCAGGGCCAAACGTCCTACACCAAGCCGGCGTACCGCTCGTTCCTCTCGGTTCACCCGGATACGCTGGGTACGAGCAGCATGACGGACGATTGTGACGGAAACGTCAAGTACTATCGTCAGGGTATCGGTAGCTCGACGATTTCTCTCATGGCGACAAAGAAGACTCAGCTTGGGATTAACGTCGACGACCTTGGTTCCGCCGACGGTACGATTGCGCTTGTGGGTACCTATGACTTCACGAACCTCCGTGATGCGGATAGCCTGCTTTCCAGGGCCGACACGGTGACGTACACCTTGAGTCTGCAGAGACGCAATGATAACGGGTCTTATGAGACTCTCAACAACAGTATCGGACAATACATTACCGTCAAGGAAAGTGACCATCTAGGCACGGGGACGGTGAGCGCTGATGGAGGCTCGATCGTCTTTACCGATACGAAGGGTGCCGATGGGTTCGCAACGCGTGAAGGAACGAGCCTTGCGCTGAAGCATCGCTTCGTTGTGCAGGTGAATACCGATGTTGAGGGCAAGAGCCAGTGGTATGACAACTACCGGCTTGTGCTTACCGCGCGCTTGTCGGGCAATGGGGTGAACAATACCCCGGTGAACGAAGAGGGGATTGCCGATTATCCCAGTTCCGACTATGTGACCTACACCTTGACGAGGGTCAATACCGAAGGGATTCCGCACTCGTAGCGCCTGATGCGGCGGCCGCGACGATTCTTGTGCTCAATACTGTCCACCGAACTTACCAGCATTCCACCTGAGCGTGGAAAGATGGGAAGTTCGGTGGACAGTTGCCGTTTGCGGGTCATTTGCGCGAGTGCGCGGGCTTCTCAAAGCAAAGTTCGAACATCTCTGTGACTCGCAACGGTTGGGCCGAGTATCCGAGCGAGTCGCAATTACAAAACCGCAGGTCAGCGGGTTAGCTCAATTGCGAGCTACTCAGCAAACCCGCTGCGAGTCACAGAGATGTTCCGTTTTTCCTCTCAGCTCGTTGATCATTCGGCCAAACTGTCCACGCAACATTCCTCCTGACTTACCAACATTCCACCAACCCGTGGAAAGATGGACACTTCGGTGGAATGTTGGTAAGTTGGCTCCTGCCCGCAAGACATTGGGCTGCGCGGGATTGCCGGCATAGAAGACGCCAGAGGTGCATCCGGTGGTGGATGCACCTCTGGCGTTATTGTTGGCAATTGAATGCACTTGAGGGGCTTTTTCCGATGCACGGCATGCACCTCTGGCCTGAGGCAGGACGCGGCACCCGATGCGGAGCCCTTCACCTCTGGCCGTGGCGGGACGCGACACCCGAAGCGGAGCCCTCGCGCTTGCGACACGCCGCACGCAAAGCCGCTAACCCAGGATGCGCTCCACGGCGTCGGCCGCGTCCTCGGCGGTGAGCTCGAACTCCTGGAGGAAGTTGCCTTTGAGCTCGCGCAGGACGTAGTCCGCGACCTGCATCCTTCCCGGCGGCCGGCCAATGCCGAACTGCAGGCGCATGAAGTCGCGGGTCCCCAGCTTGTCGGCGATGGAGCGTAGCCCATTGTGCGCGTTCAGCCCGCCGCCCATCTTGGCCTTTACCTGTCCCGCGGGAAGGTCCACCTCGTCGTGGACCACGAGGATCTCGTTCGGTTTCACGTGATGCGCCCGCGCAAGCTTGGAGAGCGGGCCGCCGCTCGTGTTCATGTAGCTCATAGGCTTGGCGAGAGTCACCTCGCGCGATTCGCCGTCGGTCCCGCGCCAGGTCAAGCTCGCGGTCATGGCGCCCGCCTCGCTCCTCCAGTAACGGACGCCGTGGCGCTCGGCGATCAGGTCGACGGTGGCGAAGCCTGCGTTGTGCCTGGTGTGCTCGTACTCGGCGTCGGGGTTCCCCAGGCCGCAGACGATTTTGATCGTACCGGGCTTGAGCTGCTGTTTTTCTTGCTTAGGCTTAGGCATCTCGCTCCTTAATAAATTGGGGTCGGATACCAAATTAATTTAGTATCCGACCCCAAATTGCAGATGGGGCTAGCGGCTAGAGGTTCAGGTTGCCACCAAAGATGCTGGAGACGGGCTTGTTCATGTAGACGCTGTAGATGGCCTCGGCGAGCTCGTTGGCGATGGAAATCGTCTTGATCTTTGAGCCGGGCTTGTTCGCGACGGCGCAGGGGATGACGTCGGTGACGATGCACTCCTCGATCGGGGCCTCCTGCAGGCGATGGATGGCGGGGTCGGTGAAGATGCCGTGGGTGGCGCACACGTAGATGTCGCCCGCACCCATCTCCTTGAGCTTCTTGACGGAGCCGCAGAGGGTGCCCGCGGTGTCGATCATGTCGTCGTTCACGATGCAGGTCTTGCCCTTGATGTCGCCGATGATGCCCATGACCTCGGACTGGTTGTGTTTCGGGCGGCTCTTGTGGGCGATGGCGACCTCGCAGCCCAGGTAGTCGGAGAGCTTCTTGGCAGCCTTGGCGCGGCCCATGTCGGGGGAGACGACGACGGTGTTGTCCCAGTCGAAGTCCTTGGCCTTGAAGTAATCGCCAAGCAGGTAGAGGCCGGTGAGGTGCGTCACGGGGATGTTGAAGAAGCCCTGGATCTGGCCCTGGTGCAGGTCGACGGTAATCACCTGGTCGATGCCCGCGGCCTCAAAGAGGTTGGCCACCAGGCGGGCGGTGATGGGCTCGCGGGCAGCGGCCTTGCGGTCCTGGCGGGCGTAGCCGTAGTGGGGGACGACGGCCGTGAAGCGGCGGCAAGAAGCGCGCTTGGCGGCGTCGGCCACGATCAGCGTCTCCATGATGAGGTCGTTCACGTTCGCGCCGGCCATGGTCTGGATGAAGAAGACGTCGTCGCCGCGGACGGACTCGGTGAAGCGCGCGTAGGTCTCGCCGTTCGCGAACTTCTCGGTGGTAAGGCCCTGCAGCTCAAGGTGCAGGATGTCGGCGATCTTCTTGGAGAGCTCGGGGTTGCCCGTGCCGGCGTAGAGCTTGATCTCCTTCTGCATCGGCATGGGATCGTTCAGGTTCTCGTACATCTTAGGCCTCGTCCTTCCTCAGTTGTTCCATGTGCTTGCTGGGCCAACCCTCGATGAGGGCCTGGTTGCTGCGCTCGATGGCCAGGGTGTCGGCGGGGACGTCCTTGGCGATGCAGGAGCTGGCGGCGGTGAACGCGCCGGCGCCGATGTTCACGGGGGCGACCATCATGGTGTCGGAGCCGATGAAGGCCCCGTCGCCGATGGTCGTGCGGTTCTTGTGCACGCCGTCGTAGTTGCACGTGATGGAGCCGCCGCCGATGTTCACGTGGTCGCCCATCGTGCAATCGCCGATGTAGGAGAGGTGGGGGACCTTGGAGCCGCGGCCCACCACGGTGTTCTTGAGCTCGACGTGGGTGCCGATGTGGGCGCCCTCGAGCACGTGCGCGCCGCCGCGGAGGTAGGCGCGCGGGCCGCAGGTGACGTCGCGCTCGATGGTGACGTCGGTGCCGACGGTCTCCTCGAGGGTGACGTTCTCGGCCACGGTGCAGTTCGTGAGGCGGGTGTTGGGGCCCACGACGCAGCCCTCGCCGACGGAGGTCTTGCCCCAGAGCATGGTCATGGGCAGGAGCTCGGTGTCGCGGCCCACGGTGACGTCCGGGCCGACCCAGACGGTCTTGGGGTCGAGCATGGTGACGCCGGAGGCCATGAGGCCCTCGTTGATCTTTGCCTGGGCGAGGGCGGTGAGCTCGGCGAGCTGGATGCGGGAGTTCACGCCGAGGCCCTCGCGGTAGTCCTCGCAGTGCGTGATCGTGGTCGCGTGGCCGTGGGCGCGCAGGATCTCGACCATGTCGGGCAGGTAGTACTCGCCCTGGGCGTTCTGGTTGCCGATCTCGCCGATGTGGGCGGCAAGAAGGGCGCCGTCGAAGGCGTAGCAGCCGGCGTTGCACTCGAGGAGCGTCGCGGCCTGCTCGGGCGTGCAGTCCTTCTGCTCGATGATGCGGGAAACGGAGCCGTCCTGCGCGAGCTCGACGCGGCCGTACCCAAAGGGGTCGGGCGGGGTCATGGTGAGAATGGCCGCTGCGTGCTTGCCGTCCGCCACCGAGTCCGCGAACTTGCGGATGGTCGCGGACTCGACGAGCGGGAGGTCGCCGTTCAGCACGACGACGGGGCCTTCTTTGACGCCCGCCTCCTCGATGGCTACTCTCGTGGCGTGGCCCGTACCCAGGCGCTCGGTCTGCTCAACGCACTCGACGTCGGGCTCGGACGCCAGGTGGGCGCGAACCTCGTCTGCACCGTTGCCGATGACCACGACGATGCGGTCGGCCCCTGCGTTGCGCGCGGCGCGCGTGACCCAGGAGACCAGGGGACGGTCGAGTAGCTTGTGCATTACCTTGGGGTGACGGGACTTCATGCGCGTTCCCTCGCCGGCGGCGAGGATGATCGCGGTCATGGGCATGGGTTTCTTGCCTCCAAAAAGCGAAACGTTGACGGTCCCAGTAACTAACATTCTCATAATACCGCAGGCGGGCACATATGCATCTGGTACAATGGCCCAACGCACAGGGGTATCGTCCAATGGTCAGGACACGGGTTTTTGGTGCCTGGAATGTGGGTTCGAATCCTACTACCCCTGCCACGCAAATGTTGCGGCCCGGCAGAAGCGCGAAGCTCCCGCCGGGCCGCTTTTTGCAAAAATCGGGGACAGGTTCGTTTTTTGCTCAAATGAGTAAAAAACGAACCTGTCCCCAAAAGTGCTCAGAGGGCGAAGTCGTCGAAGGCGGAGCAGATCGCGTCGAGCAGGAGCACGGCGTAGGTCTGCGCGTCGCCGATGGTGAACGTGCCGTTGGGGTCGGCGCCCACGGGCAGCTCGATGCGGGTGCGCGCGGGCTTCTTGCGGGAGACCTGCAGCGCGGTGCGCATACGCGTGGGCAGCGTGTCGATGTCATCGAGCGTGATCGAGCCCTCCGCGGGCGCGGTGTCGTTGTCATGCGGCGTGGCCGAGAGGATCAGCACGGCCTTGGCCGCCCGCCCCGCCTCGTCCGCGCGGTCCACGAGCTCGAGCCCGCAGTTCGCGCTCGTGGCCTGCGCGAGGTTGAGCAGGCGCCCGGCGACGTTGCGCGAGATCGGGTCGTTCGCCGTGATGGCGATGTCGAGGTCGTCGAGGACGTTCGCGGCGCGCGCGAAGCCCATCGCGCCGGTGGGGTGGGGGCCGGCGGCCTGCTTGCCGTCCCACACGTGCTTCAGGCGCTCGATGGCGTCGAAGGTGTCTTGGAACGCCATGCCGTCGGGCAGCGCGCCCACGCTCTCCTGGAACTCCTTGACGGCGGCCTCGGTGTAGGCGCCAAAGAACCCGTCCGTCTTGCCGCAGGAGAAGCCCAGGATGTTCAGGCGCTCCTGGAGCTGGCGCACGTCGTTGCCGTGGAAGTTGGGGAGGCGCAGGTAGAGCGTGCGGTCGCCCAGCTGGTAGCACTCGTCCACGAGCGCCGACCATGTGGCCGCGTCCACGACCTCGCCGAGCGACAGCTCGTGGTCCAGGCGGAAGCGCGCCACCGCGGTCGCCGTCTGGCGGCCAAAGGCGCTGTTCTCGCGCTCGTCGCCCTCGATGCGGTAGCCGAGCGAGACCAAGCGCTCCTGGATGTCCTCTACAGCGGCGCCCTGCGCGCCCTCTTTGATAGCTTCCATGTCTCTCCTATACGTTCGCGCCCTGCGCGGGCGCGCGATGCGACAAGCGGCGATGGCGGATGCGTCGGCGTCAGCCCGCTCGCTCAACGAAGAAGTCTGCCATAGATTCGAGCGTCAATCGAGCGTCGCGGTCGAGTTCGGCCCCCTGGAGACAGGATTTCGCCTCGTCGACGAGCTCGCGGGCGTAGGCGCGCACGTGGTCCACGGCCCCGGCCGACTCGATGAGCGAGACGGCGCGGTCGAGCTCGGCGGCGTCCGTGGTCTTCTTGCCAAGAAGCCCGATCAGCTCGTCGCGCCCCGCCTCGTCCAGGTGGGAGAGCGCCCAGACCACGAGGAGCGTGCGCTTGCCCTCGGTGATGTCGGAACGGAAGTCCTTGCCCTGCTTCGATGCGTCGCCCACGAGGTTGAGGAGGTCGTCCTGCAGCTGGAAGGCGAGGCCCGCCGCCATGCCGAAGCCGTCGAGCGCGCGGCGCTGCTCGGGCGAGCCGCCGCCCACGGTCGCGCCCGCCACGAGCGGCACGGCCGCGGAGTAGTAGGCCGTCTTGTGCGAGGCCATGTACAGGTAGTCGTCCGGCGTGATGTCCCAGCGGCCGTCGCGAACCCAGCCCAGGTCAAGGGCCTGGCCCTCGATGGTGCGGAGCTCCATGCGGTAGAGCTCGCCCATCACGTCGAGGCGCGTCTGGGCGGGCAGCGCCTCGTCGGAGAGCACCCCGCCCAGGACGACCGAGAGCCCCAGGTCGCCCACGTTTATGGCGACGCCGGTCCCCTCGGTCACGTACGTGCAGGGCTCGCCGCGGCGCAGCTCGGACTCGTCGGCGATGTCGTCGTGGATGAGCGCGGCGGACTGGAAGTTCTCGATGGCCGCCGCCGTCGAGAGCGCGAGCGCGGGGTCGCCGCCCACGGCCTCCGCGCCCAAAAGGCACAGGGCCGGGCGCGTGCGCTTGCCGCCGGAGGCGGTGAAGCGGGCGAAGGGGCCGTACAGGTAGCGGTCGAGCTCGGCGCGCGGGGCGCCCTCGGTCCCGGGCTCGCATGCGGGCGCGGTCTGCGAGAGGTACGCCTCGATCTGTGGGCGCTTCTTGGCGAGATAGGCGGCGAAGAGGGCGCCGGAACCTGCGCCGGCGCCCCTCTGCTCATCGCCCTGGGCGGAGTCGGTGGTCATCTGCTGGGTCCTAGCCCTCGTAGCCGTTGGGGTTCTTGGTCTGCCAGTTCCAAGAGTCGCGGCACATGTCGTCGATGCCGTACTTGGCCTCCCAGCTCATCTGCTCCTTGGCCTTGGAGCAGTCGGCGTAGTTCGTGGCGACGTCGCCCGGGCGGCGCGGGTCGATGACGTAGGGGACGTCGTGGCCGCAGGCCTTGGAGAAGGCCTTGATGATCTCGAGCACCGAGGTGCCCTTGCCGGTGCCCAGGTTGAAGACCTCGACGCCCTCGCGGCCGTTCATCCATGCGAGCGCGGCGGCGTGGCCGCTCGCCAGGTCGCAGACGTGGATGTAGTCGCGCACGCCCGTGCCGTCGGGCGTGTCGTAGTCGTTGCCAAAGACGTGGACCTCGCTGCGCTTGCCGATGGCGGTCTGCGCGACGTAGGGGAGCAGGTTGTTCGGGATGCCCTTGGGATCCTCGCCCATGAGGCCGCTGGGGTGCGCGCCGATGGGGTTGAAATAGCGAAGCAGCACGACGTTCCACTCGGGGTCGGCGGTGTGGAGGTCGGTGAGGATCTGCTCGATCATCCACTTGGTCCAGCCGTAGGGGTTCGTGGCGGGCTTCTTGGGGCTCTCCTCGGTCAGCGGCAGGCTGTC
>ERZ808246.72-NODE-72-length-84837-cov-6.053915_pt1 | contig 84837 bp, 78 predicted proteins | sample MGYA00521083_ERZ808246 | MGnify/ENA primary metagenome ERZ808246 (study PRJEB31516, sample SAMN03275577) | gut metagenome | biome: mammalia-associated habitat; material: feces | host: Papio cynocephalus | place: Kenya | collected 2012-07-07 ... | reverse complement strand
CCAAAACGCTCAGGAAAGTGAGCTAAAATTGGTACAACGAACTGGACACCCTAGTTAGTAATTATGGCGGCAAAATTACTCGAAATTATAATAACTGATGGTATAAAAACGCGTCAATGGGGTGGATAATTATATAAAAGCCGCAATTTTGCAACAAAATCAGCCGTCTACCCTCACCACCCCTCACACTATCCCTCACACCTCAGACACCCGACAAACAGGGGCTTTCAAGGCTATTGGTGAGGGTGTGAGGGTAAAATTACCAAAAAAATATCGAGCTGTACGGTTGAAAATGATAGTTCTTATTATCAATAAATGATGTTCAAGGTAGTAGGTGCGGTGTCTCACCGCACAGTAGCAAGTACATTATGACTATTTAGAGTTGATAAAATGCTTGATAACATTTCTCATTGTGCGGTGAGACACCGCACCTACTATGATTTCAACCGTACAGCTCGAAAAATATTGCGAAGAATGTGTTAATTATAATGCAAAAAAAGAATTGGAGAAACTATACATCCAATTGTTTTTTCACTAAATCATAGTAATAACCTTTCAGTTTTAAAAGTTGCTCATGTCTGCCACTTTCAACGATTCGTCCGTCATTCAAAACAGCTATTTGATCAGCATTTATTATTGTGCTCAACCTATGGGCAATTACTACAACTGTTTTATCCTTAAAAAAATCGCTTAGACTTGAAACTATGGCGTTTTCGCTTTTTGCATCCAATGAGTTGGTTGCCTCATCAAAGAACAAATAGTCTGGATTCTTGTAAATAGCCCTTGCTATCAGAATACGCTGAGCTTGACCCTTGCTCAATTTTATTCCCTCCTGTCCAACTACCGTATTATAGCCTAAAGGCATGTTGTCTATAAATTCTGAAGAATTAGACATTCTTATTGCCATATTCAAACGGGAATAGTCAATATTGTCATCTTCTATAGATATGTTTCGGGCTATAGTATCAGAAAAGATAACACCATCTTGCATAACGGCACCACACTGACGACGCCACCATTGAATGTTATATGCTTTCAGTTCATCTGACCCAAGACGCACAGTTCCTTCTGTCGGCATATAATACCCAAGCAGAATTTTCAGTAACGTTGTCTTTCCACTTCCTGAGGCTCCTACTATAGCTGTAACCTTTCCTCGTTTTATATCCAAGTTGATATCTTGCAGAATATACCTGTCAGAAAATTTATCATAAGAGAAGTTTAGATGAGAAACTGTTATAGCCGTTGCGAATGAAGGATTCACAGATTCTATATTTCCATAAATATTCTCTTCGCTCGGCAAATTACGGACTTCGTTTATTCTTTCCATACTTATTCTAACGTCCTGAGAGGAATATATAAACCCCATAAGCTGTTCTACCGGTCCGTTTAGCTGACCTATTATATATTGTATAGCCAACATTCCCCCCAATGAAACATTTCCAAGTATTACCGCATAAGCAGTAAATGCTGTCATAACAATGTTTTTCGTCTCGTTAAGGAGTATACTACCTATTTCTTGCGTCTGCTGTAATTTCAGATTTTTTGTTTGAACTGAAAACATCTGCCTTTGGGTTTCTTTCCATTCAGCACAACGTCTTGCTTCACAATTTTGCAATTTAATTTCCTGTAAGTTATTGATATATTGGTAAATCTTAATATTATTTTCTGACTGTTTGTCAAAATATTCATAATCAATAACCTTCCTCTTTTTAAGAAATACAATTGTCCATAAAACATATAAAATACTGAATACAGCAAATACGAAATATACGATGGAATTATACAACAACAATACATTTGAAAAAATGAGAAACAAAATTGAAGAATAAATGATATTGGGAATTTGTGTTGTCAAAAATGAATTTATTCGAGAATGGTCATATAGGCGTTGTTGCAAATCACCAATATGTTTTGATTCTATATACCACATCGGCAACCTTACCAACTTTATCAAAAATTCACTGACCATAGAAATATTTATACTCATGGAAATCTTTACCAGTATCCATTTTCTGACAAAATCAAAAGTAATCTTTCCTAATGTTAAAGCAAGTTGCCCTAACAGAACCAGCATAATAAAGAACATATTTTTGTCCTTTATACCAATATCAACAATTTTTTGCGTAAGAAACGGAAGTAAAGAAAGGAATATACCCGTAATAAGCAACGTAAAAAATATTAGAGATATAGACTTGGCATACTGTTTCAGATAAATTGATATTCTGAAAGAATTACTTTTGTTGTCATATTTAGTATAATTATAAAATTTATCTGTCGGCTCCACAAACATGGCATATCCTTCAGAATCACTTTTGGAATCAATACTCCAATATTTTACAAAATCATCATATTCATACTTAATCCTTCCTTTTGCCGGATCTGCAATATAAAATGAATTTCCTTTCACTTTATAGAGAACAACATAATGATTTTTATTCCAATGCAATATACATATACTATTTACTTTTCTTAGCTCATTCAAAGGAATCCTAACACTTTTCGTAAGAAAACCGAAATGCTCAACAGTACTTCTTATCTGCTTAAATGACATGCCATTGACATTTGCTCTGCAAAAATCAAGTATTATATCGTAAGAAACATCATTTCCAAAATATTTGCACAGCATTTCCACACATGCAACTCCACAATGTGCCGAGTCACGCTGCATGACGAAAGGGAATCTTTTGAAAAGTCTTGTCATCTTTACAATATTATAGAAGAATTCACCGAATTGTTGCTCTCTATTTTCTTATGACTAATCTTCCTGCCAAAATCAAAACTATAACTCAGCTTTACGTAAACCTGTCTATCCTGTGCATCTGAATAGCTGCGAGTAAAAGTATTGTATCTGTCATAGCTATAATAACGGCATATTCCAGAATTCTTCTCGAAAATCCTTTTTGCTCCAATTTCCAAGAACAATCCTTTATAGCCCCAAGTTGCCAATAGTCCATAGTCTGGCAAAGACTCCATAATCATAGGTGTACTTGACAACATTTTAGATTTTGAATTATAGTATGCCGAAAATGCAAAGTTCTTTAAATGATACAGCACATTGACATTATATATAAAATTATCAATATGGTCTTTGTCCTTTCCCGTCACACTCTGCCTTTGATACGCAAGGCTGCATCTAATTTGGAAATTCCTTCCAAGGCAACTGACAACTGAGTTGACACCAAACTTGCAATCATTGAAGTTACCGTCGGAAATATATGTCTGTACAAGCTTTCCTGCATCCGTCACATAGTTATTTTTCGACAAGTCATAAAGGGCATTATACGAAAAGAACGCAGACATACGGAAGTTGCCTGTATGGATATTATACGACAAAAGTCCGTCAAGAATCTTCATCGACTGCAAATACGGATTTCCACGCACCACCTGAAGGGTGTTTATTTGCTGTTCCGCAGAATTCATTCTCGAAAGCATTGGTATTGTGGAGCCCATCCTTACATCCATGAAAAGGCTATTCGTCTTGGAAATATAATAATTCACCGTCAATGCCGGACGAGGATAAACTTTCGAATACCGGTATTTGTTTATTTCATTGTGGCACACATCAAATCCAGCCTGACAACTCAAATAGAATTTTCCGTTTTGAATGTATGTATAAGTTGGATAAAGCAAAAAATCATTTGACACAAGTTGCTGGTCATTTTCTCTATTACTATAATAATAGTTTTTGTTACGACTGTATACATCCCAAAGGAATACGCTAAAACTGTTGTTCCTGTTTATTCTGTAATTCCACTTAAGATTACCGTCAAACTTATATGCATGCTCCCTTATGTCGTTACATAAATTAAAATCATTCTCCTCATATGCCCTGTCATACGTCCTGTTCAAATATGAACATGTCAGTTTCGCCTCAATTGAATGATTTTTATTTATATCCTTCCTTAAAAACATATTCAGCGTCGGCGAAATATCCTTAGTATGTAAGTTTTGCAAAGCACGACTATCATAAAGTCCATCTGCCATATAGACTATTTCTGAACTCTCCTTTGAAAAGTCCTTTGAATATTTCATACCCATTTGAGCGTAAAACATAGTATTTTGGCTCTTGTACAACGTTTTGAACACTCCTGAATAGCTGTCGCCGCCACTTTTTCCGCCAGTGATGTTTGTTTTTCTCTCTATCGGCTTGTCTATCAGCAGATGCTCCACACCATTAGATTTTATACCGTTGTCTCTGTTGTTTGCTATTTCCCCCATAATGGTATAATTCCATTTTTTCGAGTCAAGGCTCAGTTGGACAGACTGGTCGTGGGTATTATAAAAGAAACGATTGTCGGTTCTGACGTCTACATAGCCTCCATAATCATAATGACGAAGAATGAAATTTACGACCTTCTGTTCGTTGGGAAATTTTTCCATATTGCCATCGTAAACTTCTACTCTAATAATATCTTTAGGCCGAAGGCTTTTAACCTCACCAATATTTGATTTTCTTCCATCAATATACATGGAAAGACTGCTTCCGTCAGTAGAACTGACAGAATTTGTAAAAGGATTCACATTCAGTTCCGGCAACATTATATTATACAGTAAGGAAATGCCAGAATTGGAACTGTTCTTTTGCTGCTGCGTGGGCAAATATACAATGGAATTGTCTGAGACCCTGACAACTTCACCCTTGACAACAACTTCGGCAAGAGAATTTGTTTTATCAGACAATACTACATCTGCGGTTATGGTATCTTGTGGAGCAAACCTTAACACTTGAGGCTCAAAAGATGCGTTCGAGTAAGAAACATTTACACTGTCAAGTGAAAAAAAAGAGAATTGATAATAACCGTCATTGTTTGTTGCAGCTCCAATAACCCTGTCAAGTTTTACTAAGACAGCTACATTAGGTATCGGTTTGCCTTCGGAATCATACACATGACCATGAATTACACACTTTTTCTGTGCAAACAAATTAATACATGAAATAAACAAGAGGATAAGGAAGAAAGGATAACGTATGCGCATAATTCTGAATATTTTTAATGTTGTCTTGATTTTTTATAATAGTTGCCCATCAACCAATTTATAAATTTTCCCTCATCATTTTTGTAGACACAACACAATTCCTTTTCAGTCCCTTCAAAAAACATTACTTGTACCACCAACAATCATGTCCATCAAATCGTCATCTATGGATTTCCCAATTTTAATTTTTCTAATTCTTGTACCATAATATTTTGTTTTAAAGATTTATTGCTGCAAATATACAATAAAGAATCATATTTACAAACAAATAGTTATTTTTTTTGCACTTTTAATAAAAAAACGATAAGATTTATAACAGCATAGGCTATTTAAAATGTTCCTATTAGTTTCTCAGAATCCGAAAGCCTCGTAAATCTTATGCCTGAGTCATCTCATTTTACAAAAGACTTTCTATGAACGACTTCAACTTATCCACGAGATACAGCGGAAGGTTGAGCAAGTCATCGTCTTTTCGCATATTGAGCGTAGAAAGGCGGACGGATAAACGAGGGGCATACTGCTTGTAATATGCTAAACTCTTTGCCGTTACATTTTTGTCTGCCTTCACTTCTATCGGGATAACCGTTCCCCTATCCTGTAAGATAAATTCCACTTCCGCAGTATTTCCAGATGTCCAATAATAATGTTGGTTACCATACTGGCGGACTAATGACTGCAAGACATAAATTTCAGCCATTACGCCCTTAAACTCGGTAAAAAGATTATCTCCATACAATACCGTGCTTGAATCCAAGTCAAACTTGCGCCCCAACAATCCGACATCATTCAGATAGAGTTTGAAACTGTTACTCTTCTTTATAAGCAGGCAATGGAAGGCGGGGAGTTTCTGTCGCTGAAACACGATAAATCAATCCAGCTAAACAAAGCCACTCTATGGCACCCTCATTTTAGATAAAAGTTTGACGCTCCTTACGTATTAATGCCATTTTCGGCAAAATTACACATTTCTCATATGGAAAAATGGCAATTCTGCACATTTCTCATATTAATTAACGAGACATCGCTAAGTAAATGTTCAAAAATAAATTTAGAAATCAAATGAAATATATAAACGACAATAGAGACAACAATAGACAACATTGTCTTCTATTGTCTCTATTGTCGTTTGTATTAAATTAATTCTGATTAGTTACTTATTGTAATACTTTGTCTTATACAATCATTATCCCATTGTATATTCTGCCGGATGCGGTGCCGAGCTTTCTTGCAGAGAAGAAATCTGCCGAACTGTTGAAGGTGCAGACATCGCTGACTTGTATATTCTCCACCTTTACGCCAGATTGCAGAAGTTGCTGACGGTTACATTCCTTCAAGTCGATGTGCCACTTGAATTCGAAATCGGTTCCTGCCACCTTCATCTGCCGGGCTATGGAATCCATATTGAAGTTTGCATTGGCAAACTCTTCATATACCTCATCGCCAACCTCGAAAGCGTCGAGCGATATGCCCGGACCAATGACGGTTTTTAGAGCTGACGGACGGGAACCGTAAGCAAGCCGCATGTCGGTAACGGCTTTCAGAACGATGCGTGCCACCGTGCCACGCCAACCGGCATGGACGGCACAAACAGCAGTGTGTTCCGGGTCGTAAAGAAGAACAGGGATGCAGTCGGCTGTTGATACCCCGATGCATACGTTCCTTACGTTTGTCATCACGGCATCCACGCCCTCAAGTATCATATTCTGCACATTTCCCGGCAGAGAGAGGAAGTCTGCCGCCACCTGACGGGTTTCAATACCGTGAGTCTGGTGGGGCATAATGATATGCTGCGGCTTGATATCGAGTTCGGCAGCAAGGGCCTTTTTGTTTTCGGCAATCGCCGTTTCCTCGTCGCCGCAATATGCGTTGATATTAAACTCCCCGAAAGTACCCTTGCTATAACCGCCATGACGGGTAGTGCTGAAGGCGGTTACTTCGGGAGCAATATTGTAATAAGAAAGCTGTGGCTGGATCATTCGTCCTCGTCCTCCATCTCGTATTCGAAATCGTCGAGGTCGTCAACATCCTCCACGTCATCATCGTCAACGAACTCAATTTCGTCCTCACCCTCAGAGCGGAGTTCCTCAGGCAGCGTATTGAGGTCTTTGTCGCGATGAACAAGCGTATCCTCAGCCATAATCTCAGTAAGCTTGTTGCTCTCGCTGTTGAGTTCCTTCCAGAGCACGTCCTTCAGTTCGTTGATACCCTGACCCGTAACAGAAGAGATGAACACTACTGGCAAATCTTCTGGCAGAGTTTCCTTGAGCATCTCTATCAGTTCGTCGTCGAGCAGGTCGCATTTCGTAACGGCAAGCACACGATGCTTGTCGAGCATCTCGGGATTGAAGTTTGTCAGCTCCTTAAGGAGTATCTCATACTCACGCTTTATGTCGTCGGTATCGCCCGGCACCATGAAGAGCAACAGGGAGTTGCGCTCGATATGGCGAAGGAAACGCAGTCCGAGTCCCTTTCCCTCGCTTGCTCCCTCTATGATTCCCGGGATGTCTGCCATGACAAACGACTTGCGGTCGTGGTATTCCACGATGCCGAGCGATGGCTCAAGGGTGGTAAACGGGTAATTGGCGATTTTAGGGCGCGCACTCGACACGGTGGACAGCAGAGTGCTCTTGCCGGCATTAGGGAAACCTACAAGACCGACATCGGCAAGGAGTTTCAGCTCCATGATGACCGTCATCTCCTGCATCGGCTCACCCGGCTGTGCATAGCGCGGAGCCTGGTTAGTGGCAGTGCGGAACTGATAGTTGCCAAGTCCGCCGCGACCTCCCTTCAGGAGAACAACCTCCTGTCCGTCGTGCATCACATCACAGATAAACTTTCCCGTTTCGGCATCATAAACGACGGTACCACACGGCACGTCAACATATACGTCCTTTCCGTCGGTACCGTGACATTTGTCGCGACCGCCGTTTCCACCATGCTCCGCCTTGATATGGCGCTGATATTTAAGATGCAGCAAAGTCCAGTAGTTGTGGTTTCCGCGAAGGATGATGCTTCCACCCTTTCCGCCGTCGCCGCCGTCAGGACCTCCATTCGGCTGATACTTAACATGACGAAGGTGCATTGAACCCTTTCCGCCCTTTCCGGAGCGGCAATATATCTTTACGTAATCTACAAAATTTGATTCTGGCATTTTTTCTTTAATTTTTTAGTTTTGGGAAAACTGGGAGTTATGGGAGATATGGGAGATATGAGAGAACTGGGAGATATGAGAGTTATGGGAGGACAATACTCAACACTACTCGCTCAACACTACTCATTTCACGCTCTCAGACAGTGTTTTCTCCATTCTTTCAACGATGACGGTTGACAGCACGACTTTTCCATCAGGACCAATGAGAGTCATCGACGGAATCCACTGAACGCCGTATGTCTTGGCAATCTGCGCATCACGCATCTTCTTCAGCTCACTGACATGCTTCCATGTCATGCCGTTGTCCTTTACACACTTAGCCCACCTCTCACGGTCTATATCAAACGATACACCGATGAACACGACCTTATCGCCATACTTCTCGAACAGAGACTTAACGGCAGGAATATCCTTGCGACAGTCCGGGCACCATGATGCCCAGAAATCAAGCAGCACATATTTTCCCTTATACTCAGCCAACTGCAACTTACCGCCATTTGGCATCGGCAGGATAAAGTCTGGAGCCACCGTACCTGGTTTTAAAAGTTTCTGTGCATACAGAGAGTCAAGGTCGTTGCCCTTCTCGTCTGTAGTCTGCGCCATGACTCCTGTCATCATGGCAAACAGCATCATTATTGGTAATAGGATTTTTTTGATATACATATTGCTTTGTTTTTTTTATTGTTTTTTCCTTTTTAATAAATTAGAGAGTTATGGGAGAACTGGGAGTTATGGGAGAACTAAAACTTCTAATTTTTAATTTCTAATTCCTCTTTTCTAATTCCTAATTCCTCTTTCCTAATTCCTAATTCCTAATTCCTAATTCCTCTTTCCTAATTCCTAATTCTCTACATTCTCTACATTCTCAACACCTGGTCGCAATAATCCACCACGGCAGGGCGATGAGTGATAAAGATTATAGTATGCGAATGGTCGTGAAGCAGATTGTCGAGCAATGTTCTCTCTGTTTCCGGATCAAGCGCACTCGTAGCCTCATCAAAAATCATCACACTACCCTTGCGGAGCAAAGCCCTCGCAATGGCAATACGCTGTGCCTGTCCTTCGCTGAGTCCCCCTCCAGCCTCAGCACAATTAGTGTCAAGTCCGTCAGGAAGTTCCCTTACAAATCCGGCACATGCCTTATCCAAGGCATCAAACATCTCATCATCCGTTGCATCAAGACGTCCCATTCTGAGATTATCCCGTATCGTACCGCTTAGTAGTGTGTTCCCCTGAGGCACATAAACGATATTGCAGCGCATGAGAGGCGACATGCGGTAAGTTACCACATTATTATATATATATACGCCACCTGCCGTGGGATACATAAGAGCCAGGACAAGTCTAACGAGAGTAGTCTTTCCAGCCCCCGTCTCACCGAGGATAGCAGTGCAGGTATGAGGTTTGAAATCAAACGACAAATTGTTTATAACATTCTTGTCGGCATCATCATAAGCATAAGAAACATTATCCAGTCTGATACCGACCCCACCGCTGCCATTATCCATATAAACAGATTCCCCCTGTTCCTCAAGCGGGTTCTCCTCCAGTTCCATGAGCCTCTCGGCAGCCGTAAACACCGATACGAAAGCCGGCACAAGCTTAGTAAGGTTCCGTGCCGGTCCCTGTATCTTCGACACGAGCTGCAGGAATGCCGTCATACCGCCGAACGTTAATGTTCCGGCAGACATGCGCAAGGCACTCCAAAGGAATGCCACGAGATAGCCAAGGGCAAAGCCGAAGTTAAGGATAAGGTTGGAAACAACGGAAAACTTGGTCCGTCTAACCACATTATGCCTCAACTCACTCTGCATGTTCTCCAGTCTGTCCACCATGGCACGGTCTTTTTCAAGAGTCTTTATGAGCATGCGGTGCTGTATCGTCTCCTGCAAGACACTCTGCACCTTACTGTCGCTGTTTCTCACCATACGGGAAAGTTTCCTCATGTGACCTACATATACCTTGCTCGTCAGTATAAACAACGGCAACATGAACACGATAAGTGCGGCAAGCACCGGGTCCATAGAGAAAAGATAGCAGAACGAACCCAGGAAGAGAGCAACGACAGAGAGTGTGCTCGGTATCGTCTCCGTAAGGAAACTTACCACGTTGTTTACATCAAATTCCAGTCTGTTGAGCACATCACCGCTATGCCGCTTTTCCTTTCCATGCCACTCGGAACGCAATATACGGTCGAGCATGCGCTGCTGCATACGGTTCTGCGCCTTTATCCCCAATATATTCCTTACCCACACGGCAGCGATATTGATGGCAAAGCCACAGAGTATCAACAGCGCCATCAGACTTACAGCCATATAGATAGAACCTTCAGCCACATGAGACGCCACATCGATGGCATGCTTAACCGCCCATACTGAGGATAGACTGACGGCAACATCCAGCAACCCGAGCACGGCATTGATTACCGCCTGCCGCCTATTGCCGCGCCAGGCACGCCACAACCACCCGACAATCTGTGATGCAGAGTATTTGCTTTCCGGTATGTTGAAGATATTTCTGATATTCATTACTGTCTGTTATTCTTTTCGCCAACCCTTGTATCCGCGCCCCACATCATCTTCTGTCTGAGTGTAGAGAAATATGTCTTGCTCTTAGGTTTTACGATATGGGCATCGAAAGGCGAACGACTGATTGTCAAAATCTGACTCTCGTCGTATTTCGACGACCTGCCGTCTGCCGCCACAAGGAAATTATGAGTACGACTCTCTACCTCAAGGGTTATGACAGCAGAATCGGGAACGACAAGTGGTCTTGCCGTAAGACTATGCGGCGCAACTGGAGTAAGACACAGCACTCCGGTATGCGGCACCATAATCGGACCGCCATTCGAGAGAGAGTATGCCGTGGAGCCTGTCGGCGTACTGATGATAAGTCCGTCAGCATGATACGTAACGATATACTCGCCGTTGATACTCGTGCGTATTGTTATCATCGAAGCATTGTCGCGTTTCAGCACTGCCACTTCATTAAGGGCACGGTCGCAGACATCCTCACCATTGCCCAAAGTCGTCTCCACCTGCACCATGGCAAGGCAATCTACGGTATATTCCCCATAATAAAGACTGTCGAGTACTTCCTCGATATCGTCGACACCGACACCGGCAAGGAATCCGAGCCGCCCCATGTTCACCCCGATTATCGGTATACACCTGTCGCCAACACAATATGCCGAGCGAAGCAAGGTGCCGTCGCCTCCCATGGACACAACGAAATCCGCCTCGAAGTCATCTTCATTGAAAGGAGTCACGCCATCGAGAGCCACACCACGTGTCTTCGAGAGGTAATCAAAGAATGCTCGCTCCATGCTTACCTCTGCACGCCTCTGTTCAAGAAGATGCAGCAGATGTTGTATTCCATTTGACCTGTCGGCCTGGTATATATTGCCGAAAATGGCGAATCTAAGTTTCCGCAACGACATATTTAAGAGTTTTTTTTCTTTCTGAGCGCATTTTATTCTGCCATTACAAATGTTTTTGTAACTTTGCGCTTGTAAATGCGTCTGCAAATATACGGCTTTTTTGCATAAAATCCTCATGCACGGAAGAATAAACAAGTTTTTCTTCTCTCGCCAGACAGGATTTTTGTATAAAACCCTCACGCACGACAATAAATACAAACATAAAGAAGCCCTTGTCTGCCGGAAAAGAACGGAAGACGGGACATGGTGTTATTAACAAACTAATTTGATATGACAAAGTTAAGTGTAAACATCAACAAGGTAGCGACCTTGAGAAATTCAAGAGGCGGTAACAATCCAGATGTAGAGAAAGTGGCACAAGACTGCCAACTTTTCGGTGCTCAGGGAATAACAGTTCACCCACGTCCTGACGAACGACATATCCGCTATCAGGATGTAAGGGAAATCAAACCGCTCATTACAACGGAATTCAACATCGAGGGAAACCCTATCGAGAAATATATAGAACTCGTACTTGAAGTGGTACCTACACAGGTAACACTCGTACCTGACAGCGACGCTCAGCTCACGAGCAACCACGGTTGGGACACTATAGAGAACAAGGGATTCCTGACGGATGTCGTGGGCAGATTTAAGGAAGCCGGCATTCGAACGAGCATCTTCGTTGACCCCTCTGCCGAAATGGTGAGAGGAGCCAAGGAATGTGGAGCCGACAGAGTGGAGCTCTACACCGAACCTTATGCTGCCAACTATGAACGTAACCGCGAGGAAGCTATCAAACCTTTCGTTGATGCTGCCGTGGCTGCAAGGGAGATCGGACTGGGACTTAACGCCGGACACGACTTGAGCCTCGTTAATCTGGCTTATTACCACAAGATGATTCCATGGACCGACGAAGTGAGCATCGGTCATGCACTTATTAGCGATGCACTGTATATCGGACTAAAGAATACTATCGAGAAATATCTCGACTGCTTGAAATAACCCTTAAAACTTTAATATTATGGCAAAAGTTTATATGTTCCTTGCCAACGGGTCGGAGGAGATAGAATCTCTTATCCCTGTTGACATCTTCCGCCGCGGCGGAGTGGAGATAAAGACCGTGAGCATCAACGATTCTGAATTTGTTGAAATGGCTCATGGAGTAACGATTAAGGCAGATCTGAAATTTGAAGGCAACGACTTCAGCAATGCAGATTTGCTGATGCTGCCCGGCGGACTGCCTGGTGCTACTAATCTGAACGAACACGAGGGGGTGCGCAAGGCTATACTTAATCAGTATGAAAGCGGAAAGCTCGTGGCAGCCATCTGTGCTGCACCACTGGTTTTCGGCTCTTTAGGTATCGTCAAGGGAAAACGCGCCACCTGTTATCCGGGATTCGAGAAATACCTCGAAGGAGCGGAATATACACACGAGCTATACACCGTTGACGGAAATGTCGTTACTGGTGAGGGACCGGCTGCTACCCTGCCCTATGCATACGCCCTGCTCGCTATGCTTACCGACGAAAAAACGGCACACAACGTTGCTGAAGGAATGATGTATCTCCATCTGATGGACAAGAAATAGAAAGCTATGGAGTATACCGAATACGTAATTATCGTTGCCGGAGGAAAAGGAACACGAATGGGAACTGAAGTGCCAAAACAATTCCTTCCCATCGGTGGACTGCCTGTCTTGATGCGCACAATACGCTGTTTCAGAAGCTATAGCGACAAGATGAAGATCATCCTCGTTTTGCCTAAACAGCAACAGGAATACTGGAAGGAACTTTGCGAGAAATACTCTTTCAATGAACCGCTGACGATTGCCGACGGAGGGGAGACCCGTTTCCACTCGGTAAAGAACGGACTTGACTGTATTCCAGACAACGCTTGCGGAACAATTTGTGTGCACGATGGCGTTAGGCCGTTTGTATCTGGAGGAACTATCCACCGCACATGCAAGGAAGCGATGAAAAGCGGAGCTGCCGTTCCGGTTATTCCGGTAGTCGAGACTTTACGCCATCTATACAAGGTTGATGCTCCGGAATCTTTATACGACTTCGATGGCATTGCAGCATTGCAAATCAGTGGCGAACCGATGTCGGAGACTGTACAAAGAGACGAATACCGCATTGTGCAGACTCCACAGACTTTCAACGTCGATGTGCTTAAAAGGGCTTACCGACAGGAATACATGAAAGAGTTTACCGACGATGCTTCTGTCGTGGAACACGACGGACACAGCGTGGCTCTTGTTGAGGGCAACGAGGAGAACATAAAAATCACAACTCCCTTCGACCTTGCTGTGGGCGAGGCTATTATTGCGCAAGACCCGTCGTATAATTTATAAAAATAAGACAAGTGCTCGATATTCTTAACCAAGATATTCAATACATGCCGGGCGTCGGTCCGAAGAAAAAGGAAATACTCCAGAAGGAGTTGGGTATAGAGTCTATATCCGACCTTCTGGAATATTACCCATACAAATATGTTGACCGCACTCATATATACCGCATTGTAGACATGAGCGGCGAACTGCCGTTTATTCAGATTAAGGGAAGGATATTGAGCTTCGAGGAATTGTCAAGCGGGCGCAAGAAACGCCTCGTGGCACATTTCTCCGACGGCACCGGAGTGGTAGATCTCGTATGGTTCTCCGGAATAAAATATGCCACCCAGCAATATAAGGAGAATATCGAATATATCGTTTTCGGCAAACCTTCCGTTTTCAACGGCAGGTATCAGTTCGCACACCCCGACATCGACAAGGCTGCCGACTTGCAACTGTCGCAGATGGGCATGCAGCCCTACTATTCCACAACGGAGAAGATGAAGAAAGTAGGACTGACCTCTCGCTCAATAGAGAAAATCACAAAAAACATATTGGAACGGATGGATCAGCCCTTGGCTGAAACCTTGCCGCCATTTATCGCAAAGCGACTAAGACTGGTATCGAGAGACACGGCAATGAGAAACATTCATTACCCGAAGAACAGCACTGACCTTGCCAACGCTCAACAGAGACTGAAATTCGAGGAACTCTTCTACGTGCAACTGAATATCCTCAGATATGCCTCCGACCAAAAACGGAAATACCGCGGATACGTATTTCAACACATAGGCAAGGTATTCAATGACTTCTATTCTAAACATCTGCCCTTCCCTCTGACTGAAGCCCAGAAACGGGTGATGAGGGAGATACGCCGCGACTTGGGCAGCGGCAAACAGATGAACAGACTACTGCAAGGCGACGTGGGTAGCGGAAAGACCCTCGTGGCTCTTATGACTATGCTCATCGCTCTCGACAACAACTACCAAGCTTGCATCATGGCTCCTACTGAAATTCTTGCCGAACAACACCTTGCCACGATAAGGGAATTCCTCGGAGATATGGATGTGCGGGTAGAGATGCTGACGGGTATCGTAAAGGGGAAAAAACGCAAGGAGGTGCTTGCCGGACTTATCGACGGAAGTATTAATATCCTTGTCGGCACGCATGCCGTAATAGAGGATACGGTGCAGTTCTGCCGACTCGGACTCGTCGTCGTTGACGAGCAACACCGTTTCGGTGTGGCACAACGCGCAAAACTGTGGAGCAAGAGCAAGAACCCGCCTCACGTGCTTGTAATGACTGCCACTCCGATACCGCGAACACTTGCCATGACTATCTACGGCGACCTCGACGTCAGTATTATCGACCAACTGCCGCCGGGCAGAAAACCGGTGGTAACACTCCACAAATATAATAACCAGACGACAAGCCTATATAACGGCATCCGACAGCAGATTCGCGAGGGCAGACAGGTCTATATCGTCTTTCCGCTTATAAAGGAAAGCGAAAAGCTCGACTTGCAGAACCTTGAAGAGGGATTCGAAAGCTTGAAGGAGATTTTCCCGGAATTCAAACTCAGTAAAGTTCACGGCAAGATGAAATCTGCCGAGAAAGAAGAAGAGATGCAAAAGTTTGTTAACGGAGAGACGCAGATTCTCGTCGCCACAACAGTTATCGAGGTTGGAGTAAACGTACCGAACGCCTCGGTTATGGTAATACTCAATGCCGAGCGCTTCGGACTCTCTCAGCTACACCAGCTCAGAGGACGCGTTGGACGAGGAGCGAGCCAGTCGTATTGCATACTCGTAACGAAGCCACAGCTGACAAAGGAAACGAAGCGCCGCATCGATATAATGTGCGACACGAACGACGGTTTTCTTATCGCCGAGGCAGACTTGAAACTACGTGGGCCAGGCGATTTAGAGGGTACACAACAGAGCGGAATGGCTTTCGACCTGAAGATTGCGGATATCGCTCGCGACGGACAAATCGTGCAGATGGCACGCGACGAAGCGCAACACATTATCGACAACGACCCAAATTGCGACAAGGCAGAAAACAGTCTGCTTTGGCAACGTCTCGCAGCCCTGCGAAAGACTAACATCAACTGGGGAGCAATATCATAAAAACATATCATACAGCAACTCGAAGCATATCGGATTGTGCTAATAATTAGCACATTACGACACGCGCCAATATGTTAAAGACACACTAAAAACTGTTAAGCGACATACAACATTAAAATATTTTTACTATCTTTGCAGCGTATTTGTAATCATCATGACGAATATTGGTTTCTTAATATCCATCATAATGATTAACCTTAATCACACATAATGCACTTGCAACTCCTATTTGCGGGGCATTAAACTTAAAAATTAATTATGCAATTAAGAAAGACAATTAAAACATTAGCAATAACTGCTGTCATGGCGCTTGCGACGATTCCTGCTACAGCACAAGACCTGCTGGCAAGACAGGCACCGGTAGACAAGAAGCTAAAGGCAGTAGACACCCTGGCACTGAGAAATATCGTACAAAGAGAACATAACGAGGCTCCATCGGCACAACTGTACAAGGAATGGAACAACCGCTATGCTCACCGCGCTACAGAACTGCCAGACTCTTTCAACATCAATCTGAGACACTTCTGCATGCCGACAACAAGTCGCATCATCACATCAAACTTCGGCAGCCGCTGGGGAAGAATGCACAAAGGACTTGACATAAAGGTTTATATCGGCGACACTATCCGCGCCGCTTTCGACGGAAAAGTAAGAATCGTAAGATATGAATCGGGCGGATACGGCAACTACGTTGTTATACGCCACCATAACGGACTGGAGACTATTTACGGACACATGTCGAAACAGCTTGTCGACGAAGACCAGATTGTACGTGCCGGAGACCCTATCGGACTGGGTGGCAACACCGGACGAAGCACCGGTTCTCACCTTCACTTCGAAACCCGCCTCTGCGGAGTGGCACTGAACCCGGCTCTGATGTTCGACTTCAAGAATCAGGACGTTACCGGCGACAACTATCTCTTCCGCCGCAGCACATACGACCGCGAGTCGCTCGCTGCAACTCGTAACCGCGGAAAGAACGACGACCTTGCTATGGGTAACGACAACGACACGAAGGTTGGAAACAATATCGAAGGTGGCGACGTGCGCTACCACAAAGTGGCAAAGGGCGAAACTCTATTCAGTATCGCACGCAAACGTGGCACCACTGTAGAACAAATCTGCAAGCTTAACCACTTGAGCAAGAACCAGCGCGTAAAGCCTGGACAAATCCTAAGATACTCTTAAGCAATAGCTATAGTCTCCCGACATCGGGAAGATCGAGTAGGAGGTAAATACTAACAGTAGTTTTTTACCTCCTACTTTCGTATCTACAAACATCTACGATAACATTATTGATTTGAGCACATTTAACTACATACAAATTGTTGGCTAAACAACCATTTTTACCCATAATGGACAAAAGAAAATTACCCTTATAAATATTTTTTTATGTATTCCTTGCAAGAAATCTCAAAAAGGTGTATTTTCGCGTTATAATAAATCTCAAAAAGGTGTATAATATAACAGATTAAATATCTCAAAAAGGTGCAAGAAACATCACTATGAAGCGAAAAATATATCAACAGCTCCTTAACTGGAAGGAAAAAAGAAATGGAGAAGTAGCACTACTCATAGAGGGTGCAAGGCGCATAGGTAAGAGTTATATAGTAGAGGAGTTTGGTAAGAATGAATACGAGTCATATATCCTCATCGATTTCAATAAAGCTCCACAGATGGTCAAAGACTGGTTCGACCTCTATCTGGAAGATCTTGATATGCTATTTCTCTATCTGAGTCAACACTACAAGGTGAAACTCCATAAACGCAAGTCGCTTATCATTCTTGACGAAGTACAATTGTGTCCCAGGGCAAGAGCAGCCATCAAGTTCTTGGTAAAAGATGGTCGATATGATTACATTGAGACAGGATCTTTGGTAAGCATTAAGAAAAACACACAGGGCATCGTGCTTCCATCGGAAGAGTGCCCGATACAGATGTATCCAATGGATTTTGAAGAGTTTCTTTGGGCCACCGGTAACGACATGCTAATGGACTTGATACGAAAGATGTATGCAGAACAAAAACCAATGGGACAGGCTTTCCATCGTCAAGCCATGGATGCATTTCGTCTCTATATGATAGTAGGAGGAATGCCACAAGCTGTCAAGAAATATATTGAAACCAAAGATTTCGATGATGTAGATGCCACCAAACGCGACATTCTGACCATCTACCGTAACGACATTTTCAATTACGCAAATGAAATAGCCGACAAGGTTGTATCTATATTCGACCAGATACCTTCTCAGCTCTCTAAACACGAGAAGAAGTTCCGGCTATCAGCTCTAAAACCTGGTGCCAAATATCGAGATTTAGACGATGCTTTCTTTTGGCTGAAGGACGCAAGGGTTGTCAATATTTGTTATAATTCAACAGAGCCAAACATCGGTCTGAAAATGAACGAAGACCGTACAACATTAAAGTGCTATATGAATGATACAGGATTACTGATAAGTCACGCCTTTGATGAAAAGGGAATCGTCTCGTCTGAGATTTACCAAAAGCTACTCTTTGGAAAGCTGGAAGTCAACGAAGGGATGCTCATTGAAAATATCGTGGCACAGATGCTGACAGCCAAAGGCAACAAACTCTTTTTCTACAGTAAGTCATCAGAAGAAGCAGAAAATCGAATGGAAATCGACTTTCTTCTCCAAAAGGAGAAAGTAACAACACGACATAATATCCGCCCGATTGAAGTCAAAAGCGGCAAGAACTACACATTATCTTCCATTACAAAGTGTATGAAAAAATTTGGAGAATACACAACCTCTCCTACAGTTTTGCATGCAGCCGACTACAAGGTTGTGGATGGAATTATATATCTTCCGCTTTACATGACACCTTTATTGTAAAATAAAGGAACGCAAAACAATATAATGAGCACAGAGAACATACTTCTTTTCTCTGTGCTCATATTATATAAGCATGACTTCTGTCATACTCTTTCATTTTCTATTCTCATCAGCCCACTTATTTCGTTACAGCCTTCTTGCAGTTCTTGCAAGCAGCCTTAACAGCCTTAGCCTCTTTCTTGCAGCAGTCGGCAGTAGCCTTAACAGCCTTAGCGTCCTTCTTGCAGCAGTCAGCCTTAGCCTTTACAGCCTTGCCAGCCTGAGCCGTAGCGGCAGTAGCTGCATTCACCTTAGCCTTGCAGCATTTGTCAGCCTTCTTGCAAGCCTTGTCAGCCTTGTCGCAAGCCTTAGTACAAACTTTCTGGGTCTTCTCGCAAGCTTTCTGAACAGCCTGTGCATTTACGTTTGTTGAAACACAAAGAGCAGCCATTACAACTGCCATCATAATTGACTTTTTCATTTTTCGTTTCCTTTCTTTATTATCTTTTATTGTTTTCTATATCAGTGGTACCATATAAGGACGCCCAACAGGCACATCCCCATACAACCCGTTGCAAAGATATTGTTTTTATAAATAAAGCGGCAATAATATTACCTTATTTAACTATAATACACAATAAAATACCTATTTATAAGTACAATAGCAATTATCTTTTCAGCACAGTCCTCGCCAGGAACCACAAATGGCGCATACTTGTGGAAACCAGTCCGTAATATCCGGCCATTATACGGAAACGCTCCTTCAGCGACGCATGGTGGTTGCGTGTCGTAGTGCCTTCATTAAGATAATCTGCAACAACGATATGACTGTCGACAAGCGGCAGACGCATCTCCTCGGCACATTTCATGATGCGAATACACCAGTCGAAATCTGCCGAAAAGCGATACGACAGATTGAATGGCGTGCGCTTGGCAATATCCGTACGGGCATAGAATGCCTGATGACAAACGAGCATTCCGTTTTTGAAGGACTGCCACGTCAGCGTCTCCGGTGTCGATAATCGGCGATGGCAAAGGAAATGGCGGTCGGCATCCACAATATCCGTTTCGCCATACAATACAGCCGGAAGTCGCGTCTTACCGTCATCCTCGGTAATATAACTGTCAACACAAGTGTTATGGACCAGCTCCGCTATCGTATCGGCAGAATGTAGCGCATCCCCGGCATTCAAGAAGCATACATAATCACCAGTGGCAAGTCGCAATCCCTTGTTCATGGCATCATATATCCCATTGTCGGCCTCAACGAGAAGCCTCACCTCATGTCCGCAGTCGGAAGCCATAGAGCGCTCCATATAGTCTTTCGCCACGGCAGCCGTCTTATCAGTCGACACACCGTCAATAATAATATGTTCAATAGCCGGATAAGTTTGGCGGAAGACGCTGTCGAGCGTCGTCTGCAAAACCTCCTGAGCATTGTAAGTCACCGTAATAAGAGTAATCTTTATCATAACTTGTATCGTTTTAAAGCCATTGCCTGATTATATGCCTCAATATATCTCATTGCCACGGAATGTTGCGAATAGCATGTGCTTACCTTCTTCACTGCCTCCTCGGAGAGCGACTGGCGGTCTGCCTCGAAGAGAGTCCAGTACATACCGCGTGCCAAATCGTCGGAACTCTTATACTCCGCTACATATCCGTTGCGCTGATGGTCGATCATCTCCGGAATACCGCCGGTGTTGAAGCCTACACACGGCACTCCGCATGCCATTGCCTCCATGATGGTGTTTGGCAGGTTGTCTTCGAGCGAAGGCAATACGAAGATGTCTGCGGAGTTGTATATGCTCACAATTACCTTCTCGTCGGTTACATACCCCAACGGATACGTAGGCAACGGCAGTTTTCCTTCAATCTCCTCAGCCTGTCCGCCGAGGATAGCCACTCCCGTATTCTCTTTCATTTCCGGGTGTTCCTCTACCATCTTGTTCATGGCAGCAATGAAATATGCCATGCCCTTGCGCTTGTCGGTTACCCGCTGGGAAACGAAAAGGACAAGTCGCTTGTCGGCTGGCAGAACAGCCTGAAGGCGTGCTTCCTCCTGGTTTCTTGGGCAGAACATGCGGGTATCTATAGGGTTCGGAATGTCGAGCACCTTCTGTCCGGCAAGCAGTCCGCTCTTCATCGCCTTTCCTGCGAGCCATTTGCTGCAAGCCACGAAGAGGATACTGTGGCGGTCGAGTATTGCCTTTTTCTTGCGCCATACTTTTGCCGAGAGGTCATTCTTCGAGCCTCCACCCGGGAGTAGCGGACAGTTGCCACACTGGCGTTCGAAGCCATGGCATTTTCTGGCATAATGACAGATGGAGGATGCGGGCCAGAGGTCGTGCATCGTCCACACTACGGGTTTATGACTGTCGAGAATCCTGTGTATGTTCTTTATCGAGAGCATGCCCTGGTTTATCCAGTTCAGATGTATAACGTCAGCCTCGCGAAACTCACGGGTCTTCGTGATGTCGGTGCCGGCATTTGCGATGTCTATTTGGAAGAGGTTGTCGCGTTTGAAATGCAGTCGGCAATAAATAACGAAACGTTCCCACAGGAAGTTCCATTCCTGTCGCCATGTTTTCGGCATCTCAGCCACGGTGATATCGTCGGTCATCTTGTCTCTTACGAGCATTTTTGCCTTTATCCCGTTATTGTTAAGCGCCTCCTTCAGTCTGTTGGCGGCAACTGCCGCCCCACCTGTATTTTCGCTTGTGTTTACAATCAGCACTCTCATGATTATTGTCCTTTTCTTTTTATATCTGCAAAATTAGAAATTTATTGATTAACTGCAAATATAAAATTTAAAAGTTTTCTCCTTTCCCCCTGCTTTTACTGATTTAGCCTATCTCCTGTATGATTCTGGAGGATGACGTAACGTCTCCTCTCTCGCATGAAAAAGTTTTTTCTGCAGAAAAGTATCAAAGTATCATTAATCGACAGAAAACAGGCACTAACATGATGATTACCAACAAGATATGGCAAATGATACTTTTCCGTTTATTTTACAGAAAGTATCATTAAAAGTATCATAAATATTATAAAAGTATCATAGTCTCCACTTTCTGAGCAGTCAGCCACCATGCCTGTAGCAAGATTGTAGATATTGCAGCAAGGGCAACTGCCGGATATTAACAGACAGAATATTCGTTTATAAAGCAGTATATTTTTTGTATTGCAGATTTTTTTTGTAACTTAGCGGCGGAAATAAAACAACAAGAGAATTATGAGTGAAATGGTGAATTGTTATCCGGTAGGCATCCAGACTTTCAGGAACATCCGCGAAGGGGAATACATGTATGTAGACAAAACAGGCTACATTGCCGATTTCAGGAGGAAGAAAATGAAATACGTCTTTCTGAGCCGTCCGAGACGGTTCGGCAAATCACTCTTTGCCTCCACGCTTCACTCTTATTTCGCCGGAGAAAAGGAACTCTTCAATGGGCTTGCAATTGCGGAATATGAAAAGGAGTGGACATGCCATCCTGTTTTTCATTTCGACATGAGCGGTGCGAAGCATTTTGACGCAGAGTCGCTGGTAAAGTATCTCGACTGGATTCTGAAACCTTACGAACAGGAATATGGACTGTCTGCCGATGGCGGAGAGCCGAACACGAGGATGGCAGACTTGGTAAAGAAGGCATCTGCACTGACCGGCCAGAAAGCTGTAGTCATCATCGACGAGTATGATGCACCTTTGCTTGACGTTGTTCACGAAAAGGAAAATCTTGGCACCTTGCGCAAGATAATGCAGAATTTCTACAGTCCCCTAAAGATGCTCGACCCATACCTTGAATTCGTATTCATCACGGGAATAACGAAATTCTCCCAGCTCAGTATCTTCAGCGAACTGAACAATCTCGACAATATCAGTATGCTCGACCAGTATTCTGCCATTTGCGGAATAAGTCTTACGGAGCTGACAACCATTATGAAGCCTGACGTAGAAGGACTTGCAAAGGCGCTGAAACTTACGTATGAAGAAACGTTGGAACAATTGCGCAAATATTATGACGGATATCATTTCAGTAAGAATTCCGAAGATATTTTTAACCCATTCAGTCTTGTAAAGGCATTAAACGGACAGGATATATCTTCTTATTGGTTCGGTTCCGGCACGCCAACATTTCTTCTAAAGCAACTCGACAAGTTTAATGTCAACCTGTCTTCGCTTGAGGGACAGGACGTCACGCTCGAGTCATTCGACCGTTCTCCGGAGGAAATGACAGACGCCCTGCCACTGCTCTACCAGAGCGGCTATCTCACTATAAAGAAATTCGACCCTATATTCAAGGAATACACTCTTGGCATTCCTAACAAGGAAGTGCGCGACGGCTTGCTGTTCTCCATGATTCCCCATTATCTGAACCCACGCCGTTCAGACAATACATGATACCGTATGAAGCTTCCGGCAAGAATCTCGTGAAGATAGGTATCAGCTTTGACAGCAAGACCAGAACTGTTTCTGACTGGAAAATTAGTAAATAAACGATTGCCGCAGAATAAAAACAAGTTCATTCTACCTTCTTTATACAGGATTTGCAAAGTAACGGAATAGAATAGAAATAGATACAGGACATCAGCGCCATTGCCATCAAACGACGACGGTATCTCTACGTTGCACCAAAAGTGCAGGAATGCTGCACCAAAGGCGCAGGAATGCTGCACCAAAGGCGCAGGAATGTTGCACCATTTCTGCCACTTTGATTTCGTCTTGCCATCTCCTGTTCTTCCGGCAATGCCCATAGCGTGGGCAATAGGTGAACATGCTGCGGGCATTGATGCCCAAGGCCGTGGGCAATGATTGCCCAAGCTACGGGCAAGAAGTTGGGCAATGCGACGAGCCTTGACTTTTACAGCTCCGCATCTACCCATCGTGGCTTGTCTGATACCGATGACATGAGACTTGTGATACTTTTATGATACTTTTTTGTAAAATAAGCAGAAAAGTATCATTTTTATATATTACTGATAAACAGACATTTATGTTCAAAACAGCATAAGATAATGATACTTTGATACTTTTCCACAGAAAAACTTTTTATACGTAAGACAAGATGCTGCTTTATTCCGCTTAATGCATAGGGCATATTATTATTTTCCTACCGTTTTTGGCTTTCTCGTTTTTTTGTGTATATTTGCATCGTAAATGCAAGCAGTAACGACTATGGCACATAAGCTTTATCCGATAGGAATACAGACATTCGAGCGAATACGCAAGGAAAATAAACTGTATATCGACAAAACAGAGTATGTGTACCGAATGTCGCATACCAATGGCAAGTTTTTCTTTCTGAACCGTCCGCGTCGGTTCGGCAAGTCACTGCTCGTGTCTACATTCCAAAGCTATTTCGAGGGTAAAAAGGAAATGTTTGACGGGCTTGCCATATCGCAACTTGAGAAGGACTGGACTGCATATCCAGTGCTGCATTTCAGCATGGCTGCAGGTGTTGTTCATCATCTTCACGTTACTAACACATTTTCTCGTCGACGTGGAAGTACATACGCCCAACGGCCGTGTAGACATCGTGATGCTCACCCATACCCGGCTGTACATCCTTGAGCTGAAGCTCAACAAGGATGCTGCCACTGCCCTGCACCAAATCAGCCTCAACGACTATGCCTCGCGCTTCGCCCTATCGGGCAAGCCAATAACAAAGGTGGGGATAAACTTCAGCGTGGAGAACAGAAAGACGGATATTGAGTGGGAGGTGGAATAAAGGGGGAAAGCGATCGTAAGTGAAATGAAAATCCATACGATCGCTTTTCGTATCTATAAAAATCCGTACATGTCATTTTCTATCGTTTAGTGTATAGAATATTAATAATCACTCAGTAATAGACACAATGGTATTTTTATTTTATCTCTTAACAACCGTATAGCTTACAGACGAGCTTGCACTGCCGACACTATTTCTACACTCTACATAATAATATATATATGAACCACCATTTATTCCGGCATGTGCCTTTTCGAACACGATACTTTCTGTCATTCCCTTCTTTGAACCAGTATTATGGTATGTGGCTGAACCATATTGTCTCATGCTTTCCACTTTTTTTAAATCACTCTTAGCTGGAGTTTTCGACGGTTTCGACGAATATTTCTGCCAGTGTATTGTTGCACTGAGGTTACTTTCTTTGTCGCCACCCGTTTTGAATCTTGCCTTTATAGAAAATCCGTCATAGTCTGTTGTCGTTATAAACTTGCTGAACGAGGGCTTTGTTATCTTCTGTGTACTGCCAGTAGACGTACCACCAGTCGATGGTCTGGTATATTCGCTGTCGTTATCGTCTTCTTTGTCGCACGAAGTCATAATAAATCCTGTTGACAACGCAAAGAGAACCAAAGGGATGATTTGGAGTCTTATTAATTTTTTCATTTTTACTTTTTAGTTTTTATAATGTTTACTGAAGTTTCGGATTTAGTTTTTCCCCTCCCCCGCCTCCCCTTAACAGGGGCGGAGCAGTTACTCTTTCTGCTAAAAGCTGAGATATTTACTTGTAAATATAGTAATGCTACTGATTTAGTAATGCCAAATATGTAAGGTTATGTGCAATTAAAGGTAACTGCTCCGCCCCTGTTAAGGGGAGGCGGGGGAGGGGAAGATTATAAATCCGAAACTTGAAATGTTTATTTCCTTCCTGTTCCTCCGCACGACGTACAGAGACCATTTGTGCAGTTAGGGCATTTTCTCATAGAACCATTGCCCAAGGAATCGTCAAAATACTTTCCGTTTCCGTTACATGTTCTACACTTTCCCGATCCGTAGCATACTCGGCAACTTCTTGATGAACCTGACGATGAACTTGATGTCGAGGACGAGCTACTTCCTGACGAGTATGTTGTCGTGCCACTGCTGTATGTTGCCGGTGCTGTGGTCCACGTATTATTGAAATCATATGATGGAGTACTCCATACTGTTGCCGGTGCAGCAACTGTATTATAGCTTGGTGCCATATAATATCCCCCGCCGCCATAGCTACCAAGTCCGGAGGCAAGTCCCTGCATGAATCCACCACAAGACTGCAACATACATAATGACAAAGCAACAGCCATGGTTGTTAGAATATATTTCTTCATAAAAGGAATACACTAAATACGTGTCGTGCGCAACTTCTTATAAACTCCGTTAGAGAATTTATGTTATTTATAAGGGATAAATTTTGCTGTTTGTTCGTTGACTTTTACTATATACTCTTCCGTCTTAACATTCTTGATATCATAAATTTGTGATTTCCAATAACAAGAATCTAAATTTATTTCGATACAGGTCGAACTGGTAATTTATATTCGTCCCCTATACTTACGAACGTAAGATTGAACCAGCCTGAGCATGTTACGTCTTTAGCATCCCAACATTCAAAATAATGATTTTTACCAGAATAAATATCATTATCATAAATTTCACCAATCATACAATATACACTCTTACCTTTATACTTATAATCAAATGTTGGGTGATTATAGTTTTTAAATGCTCTCTTATATCCAGAAAAAGGGAAACATATTGATTTCTTGTTCTTTTTACTTTTTGCTATTATTACAGACACGCCATTGCTTTTACCGACAGAAAAAGTGCAATTTTCCACTAATTCTTGAAATTCCTTATAATTCGGTGTCCTCCAGGTGTCTCCCCATCTATATCTTGCTACATCATAATCTCCATTTCCGCATATATTTTGTGTAGAAGAAGGGGTATCGGTTTCTTCAAATATGCGCCCATAACAATAATAGTTTCCGTTTTCTTCCGGTTTTTTTGCACCGACGTTGCATGTAGCCCATTTTACACTGAGACCTAAGTCTACATAATCATACCCGTTAATCTTCCCCTCATTAGAAGTACTATTGCCGTTGTTTTGCTCATCATTTTCTGGCATACCATTCCCTGACACCAAAGATGCATCTTCAATAATTTCCTTGAAACCTTTCCAACAGCTTTTCTTTGAATACGCATTCTTTGCTCCCTTGGGGACATACAGTGTCCATCGTGCTTGAATATTGTCTTCCGCAAAGACTGAATATATACCATCCAAATCAATAGGGACACCTAAGTTAACATAAAAACTGCCTGCTCCTCTGGGGGCAAACGCTGTAGAAGTCATTTTCTTCAACCCTGTACCAATTACAACTTTCGTAAAAGAGCCTTCAAAAGCGAGTGCTCCAATACTTTTCACAGAGTTAGGTATATTAATGGTACCTTTAACTCCGGAGAAAGCCCCATGTCCGATAGTTTCAAGTTTATCGTTCAATGTCATGTTCCCGACTTCCCAGCCAGAAAAAGCATAGTCGCCAACAGAAGTAACATTTGCCGGCATCGAAAAATAGCTATTTGATATCTTGCAGCCAGAGAAAGCTGATTTACCTATAGTCTTCAAATTATCACTGAGAAGGACTGTTTTAAGATAACTACAGCCACTGAAAGCTCCATCACCGATTACTTCTACATTATTCGGGATATTCATATACGTTATCAATGTTCCGGCAAAAGCATTATTACCGATTTTCTTCAGCGTAGAAGGCAATGAAATTTCTGAAATTTGCAACTTGTCCCTGAAAGCATTTGCTCCAACCGAGGTACATCCGTTTTCTATTTCTACTTGTTCTATGTAGTAACCGTGCCAAGGTTGATTGGTTGACGAATAATCATCCATATCACCATTGCCACTAATTTTAAGACAATGAGTCTTTGGATAGTAAATGTATGTCAATCCCGATCCACATTTTCCCGACTTTGGGGATATTTTCTGCAACAGATCATAATCTCCGCTGCTCATTGGATATTTATCATATATACTGCTGCCTTCAACAAGATATTTTCCGGAATATACAAGATTGTTTGTATAACCATTATCATTGGTTATTGTAATTTTATTACCGGAAGCTGTATATGTAAAAGGAGAATAATCATTGGTTCGCGAGTTTCCCAGATCAGTATCATAGTCCTTTTGGGTCCAATAAACAAAACCTTTGTCATCTGAAGTAAAATATAAAGTTGTCGACTCTACGTCTAACCAAGCATGATTGTTGTCACCCTCTCCAAATGATGCGTCTCTTGTTATCCACTTGTTAGATTTCAGTATGCCGATCAATTCACTTGACCCTATATTTTCATATCCGTCGCTATCGCTGCTACAACCAGTAAAAGCAATGTTGCATACAGCAACAACCATTATAAGCAAAAGACGATTAATTCTATGTTTCATTTTCCTTTGACAAATTAGAATTTCAGACTTGCCCCCTTTCAACATTCAAGGGCAAATCCTTTATTTTATAGTTTATATTCTCTGATTATTTCACGTTAATCTCGTAACCTAAGGAGAACATGAAGTTCTGTTCATACTGCTTTGAATCTCTCATTGTCTTTGACAAGCCACGTTGATAAGTGAATTGGAAAAGGAAACCGTGAAACAATATTCCAGCAGCAGCAGATGCACCGAAGCCAAATCTGCGGTAAGTATCAAGGTATCCCTCACCCACGTGGTCTTTCTCGCTGATTTCCTGTTTCTCGTCGGAATGTATGTCTTCATGTGTAATAAGATAACCCTCAGTCTTAGACCTTCCGGCAATGGTGTACGACACATAAGGTCCTGCTTCAGCAAAGAGTTTCAATTTTGGCGTAATATTGTAATATGCGCCAAAATGTACCGGAATTGACAGTTTATTCAACGTAACTGTCGTGGTGGTGTTTCCCTCATAGTTTGCAGCCTCATCATTCCAGTACTTTCCTGAAGTGATGTTCATTTTCTGCTTGTAGCCTGTTCTGTTGTATTCGAATGCGCAGCCTGCATAAAGATACTTGCTGAAATAAAAGTCATTCACCTCTCCTATATGGAAGCTTGATATTGTCTTGTTGTTTATCACTCCTTCCATATTTTCACTGGAGATGACTCCTTCCTTGAAATCTGCTCCAGTCCATCCGCCAACAGTCCATCCGGCATATACCTTATGCTTTTGGAATGATTTTTTAGGTTTTACGGTTTCCGGCTGTTTTTCCACTTTCTGCAATTCTGTTTCATGTGCAACTGCCGTCACGGAAGCTAACATTATGAATGCCGCTGTTAATATTCTGTTTTTTATATTTTTCATTGTTTTTCTAATTTATCCACTTATTGTTTTGTCAAAGTCATTCGTTCTCCATCTTCGTCTATAACAACGAGTTTTTTACTTGTAACAGAGATTATCTGCCATTCCGAAGGACTTTCATCTTCCCAGTATATTTTAAGAATCTGAGTGTCAGAATTATAAGAATATGTGAAAGCATCCTCATAATTTTCTGATGCATAATCTATCTCCTTCAAAGTTCCCTTTCCATTGGACCTGAATGTAACGAGCTGGTAACCCGTACTAAATGTGTATTTCCAGGTACCCACCAGATTTCCAACAACCTCGGTATTGTTAACATCATCATTTTCATCGTTTGAACAACAGACAGTCGTGAATCCGACAAAAAAACATAACAATACAACATAAAAAAAAGACAAAAGTTTTGTTTTCATAATATATGCACTTTATATTCGATTATATTAAAGCAATTTCTGTAATCATATCCATTAAAAGCCGTATGCAATCGACACCTCCGGATATGAATCTTCTCCGAAGAACGCTTCTTGCTTTTCATTAAGAGGGAAATGATAAGAGCCTGAGATATTGAATCCGTAAATCCTCAATCGCAACCCGACTCTTGCATCCAGACCTATCTTTCCACCAATTTTTATCTTGCCACTTTCTGAATCACGCCCTGACTTAGATTTTGCTTTTCCTGTAAGGCCGATATTCGTCGTTATTCCGGCAAATGGTACTATTCCCCATAATTTATTGGACGTCTGAAGCATATAACCAGCCTCTAACGGTATCTGCAAGAGATGATAGCGCACTTCTACACTTGTAGAACCATCACTCCCACTATAATTACTACTGTTATATCCAATTCGTGCACTTCCATATAGGTTGTATGGAAAGCGATAGGCAAAACCGACACTCGCCTCATATGAATAGTTTGAAGGTCCTCCCTTGAGGAAGCCAAGACCTATCTCTTCAACAAATACCCAAGGGTTATCATCAGAAGTATTTTCTGGTGTTTTTTCGTCGACATCTGACGTTACGTCATACTTGCCGGCTATGTCATCATTTGAAAAATCTTTAGATTGCGCAAATGTCATTATGGGAACGGACATTATAAATGCCGTCGTCAAAGTTCTGATATTTATCCAGTTCATATTTTTGCTGTTGTTTTCCTCTGTGTGGTGAAGAGTTCATGAACTACCAGACCACACAGAGGAAAGGATTTAAACAATACTTATATATATATTTGTTTATTAAGGCTAAGTCCTTTTTAGAATTTGTATCCTACGGTTACGTATGCTGCCTGGTTGTATATCTTTACATCGGCATCGCTCGGAGCAAAGCTGATGAAACCTCTTTCGTATTCAAGACCGAACACGAAACGATGGTACTCAAAGTCTACACCAACATCTACACCGGCATCAAAACGCTTTGCATCCAAGTCGCTGAACATATCCTGACTTTCAGAGTCTGACAAACCTTCGATACTTGCTTTTGCCGTTACGTCTCCAGTAATACCGTATGCACAGTAAGGACCAGCTTTTAAGGTCAGGTTCCAATCGTTGCTGATATTAAAGCGATAGGCTGCAAGAATCGGAATCTGTACATAGATAGGACTATATGTTTCCTCAACGTCAACATTATAGCCACCATAATACATCTCGTCTTCCCACTTCGTTCCCTTTAGTGCAATTTCGAGCGAAGGCATAAGAGAGAAATTGGTAGACAGAGGTTTTTCGATGCCGACACCGATTTTCCCTACAAGTTTTCCCTTCATGTCGCCATCACCATCGCTACTACACATAGCCATACCACCACCAAGTTTTACATTCCAAGTGATTTGTGCAGATGCCGTAAGTCCAACTGCCAACGCAATTGCCGTTGTAAGTAGTTTCTTCATAATTGTAGTTTTTATGTTTATAAAGTTAATTAAAGCCTATTTGATTTTTATGCTGTTCCCCTTTCTCAGGTCTTGCTCGTTTATGCCACCAGATATATGAAATATCATGCCACGGTTGTCGCGGAAGGCATTCTTGCCGATAGACCTTATGCTGGAAGGAATTGTAACGACAACAAGGCTGCGGAATTCGGCGAATGCAAACTTCTCGATTGTCTTTATTCCTTCCTGTATCGTAAGCATCTTTGCCGAATAGTTGTTGCCGTTGATATGGGTGTCGATATCGGTTACAGGATAGCTGTTGCCATCGTAAACGACCTGCGACGGTACCGTTACGTTCAAGGCGTCCTCGTTCCATCCGGTAATTGTAACATATCCTTTATGTGCCTTGCATTTGAACATCACGCCGTCGTAGGAATACTTGAACGACTTGCTTAATGCCTTCGGCGGAGTCATTGCTTCTGGAGTACTTATGTATGCTGTCGGCACAGCGGGGGCTACAAGCACTGCAGATTCAGTACCCACAGTTTGCTGCAGTTCGGCAGTCGTCTGTTCCGTTTCACGTCTCTGCTCTTCAAGCTTCATCTGAGCATAATGACTGCCTTTTTGTTTCTTTGACTTCGGGGCCTTTTCTTTCTTTTCCGTCTTCGGCTTACTCTTTTTATTGTCGTTTTTCTTCTTAAATACCGACAAAGCTCCAAGCACGTTTTTCTTTTTCTTCTTATTCTTCTTCGTCTCCTCTGCTTTCTGCTCTACAGTTGCATCGGCTATAAGATTTGCCGAAACGATACCCGGCGCATATTCATTAAGTTTTATAGTTCCCTCATATACGGTATATCCCTCTGCTGCAACGATATAACTATGTTCACCCACAGGGAGCTGCAGTTCCAGAGAGCCGTTGCTCTTGTATGGTTTGGAGTCTACAAGCACCATGGCGTTTGCCGGAGAATAATTAATTACCATCTTCTGCAACTTCGCTTCAGCCGGTTGCTCCTGCTGCGGCACTGATACGACAGAAGCGACAGGAGCATCCGGAATTTCTATCACCATCTCGTAAACTCTGTTACTTTGCAGTCCGTTAATCTTATAGTTTTGGAAAAGTACTCTTACAGGCAAGTGGTTTTTAAGATGTATCTTCATATTGCGCGAGCCTTTACACATATACACCCATTTCTCCACTCCACGGTTAACGATACTGCCTATCTTGTTTCCCTCAATGCGCTCGATATTGTCGACTACCTGTATTTTCACCAACGCACACAAGGCTCCGTTAAGGTCTTTACGCCGGTCGCTACTCGGTATATGGTCGTTTGTCAACGTGAAGCTCTTTACCTTTGCCGCCTTCTGCGCATCTCCACAAAGAGGGAAAAGGAAAGAGAAAAACATTATATATATTATTATCCGGTTCATCATTTATGCTTAATTTGCTGTAGGGATATTAAAGTCCATTATGTTTATGATTTCATCTTTCGACAACGAACGGGAGCCGACACGCGTTGGCTGCCATGTACGGTAATGGATTATCGGGTCTTCTCCATCGCGGAATTCCCACACGAGCAACAGATAGCCGTCGTCCTCATAGTTGCTGGATTTCCAATGCTGGTGGAGTGTTACGCCATAGTAATTCGGATTGGCAGGATGCCTTACCACTTCTACATCACTGAATGTTACCTTTATATATTTATTGCTCTTGAAATTGGCTGCCAGGCCTTTCATATACTGAGGTTTGCTCTGCACCTTATATACAATCTGACTGCGCCACGACTGCATGTCGCTCGTATGCTGCCGTGTCATAGGCACGGTTCCGGTAATTATAATGGCATCGTCGCTGAATATACGGTTTATGGCGTTCAGGTCTTTCTCGTCGTAGAAGCTACGGTAGTTTTCAACGAAACTCAATATCGTCGTACGGCGTTCCAAGTCTGTAACGCTCAGTCCCTGATCCATGATGCGTCCATATACGGCATCGCTTGCAGCCATCGCCACGCTTGCTATCTGTCCGCTTCGTGTAAGGCGTATCGTCAGGGCACGCTCCGGTTCATCGCTATACCCTTCTTGCATGGGGTTGACCTTTGTATATATGTTTCTTACCACATATCCTTCGGCTGAGGTAAGGCAACGCTCCACGATTTCCGTTTCTTCACATAGGAAATGCAGGTTCTTCCAAAGAGCCTGCAACGAATGTTTGCCGCTGAGAACCATATCCACATTTTCGAGATGCAAGTCTCGCTCCTGAGCACATGCACGGTTTATCTCGCTCAGCAGGCCGGAGATTCCTGTTTCCATCCTTGCCTTAGCCGTCTGGTCTTGTATGCCGTCTACTATTGTCAGCTTTACATCTTGTGCCGTCGTCGGCAGCATTGTTACTATAAATGCGATAAATACCAATAATCTTTTCATATCCATATCCGATAGTTATTGTCTACTTTCTTATATACCATATTACGGCAGTCATGTTTGCCGGATAGTTTTCCAAGGCATCGTCTGCTCCATTTACGAGGTTTATCCTCCTCCCCGAACTGTTGACGGGCGACAGCAGGGTGATGACCTGCTGGCTCTGGATGTCGAAAAGGATTAGGTCTAACGAACTGTAGTCTTCTACGTCCTTCAGTTTTCCGAACTGCAGGATTTGCCCCTGACTCTGGAGTGACTTCAGCAACCTGTATACATCCTGGAACATCTTTGTCTGAACAATGTTCTGCACGAAAGCCTCGGGCACGAATTTCTTTGCCGGCAGTGCACTTATCGGTTGCGATTGTACTCGGATATCATTCTGCTGCCGAGTGGCATTGTCATTCCCCTGGGTCAAGGCGGCAGCCTCATCTTTTCTGATGTAAGCAAAGAACTGCACGTATGTTCCTCTGTCAACCTTTATATATTTAGTAAACGGCATGATGCTCTCCACTGATATCTTCTCGGCATCGCTCCTGTTTACATTTATGTCGAGAAGCATTCGCTTCGTGGCATTCACCTTGGCTGAATCTGCATTCTCATGGGCAAAGCGGTCCCAATAATAGATGTCGCTCTGACTCTTTATCTCGTTGATGCGCTGCAACAGTTGCGACTTGTTTTCTTGTGCATGGCATGACAATACGGAAACAAGTGCGAGGAAGATGGCTGCATTTATTCTTCTCATGGCAGTTTGAATTTTGCGTTCGACTTTCTCTTCGGGGTTATTCCGAAGAGTTTTGACTTTTCTATCGGAGGTATATACAGATATACATCGGCATGAACTGACGGCGAGTCTGCTGTCAACTGGTCTATGGGGATGGTTACACTTATCATGTGGTTATACCCTTTCGACAGGTTGCTGGCAAAGAGCACTCCTCTCACCTTATTGTCGCTCACTCCATTACATGCAAAATAGAATTCGCATCCGTTCTGGCGACAAACTGCCTTCAGCCGGCTCAGCGGAAGAGTAACCGTCTTGCGGTGGTAATTGCTCAGATGAAAATCCATAACCATATTTATATCTGGCACCGAAGTGTCGTTGCATTCCAAAAGGTTGGCAAAAGTTTCTGCCGGATAATCCTTCGACCTCACTACTGCGGGCTGCACGGATTCCAATGCAAGGCGTGTTTGGTTGCCGTTGACTATAGTGTCTGTAAATTCACGGACTGTGGTGAGACTATAATACACATTCTGGTTCAGAGCATCTATCAAATATGATTTACCTTGTTTGACGAACAAGCCTTCTGTGCCATATATACACAAATCGCTCTCGTCAGCGCCATGTGGCGCAGGTCGGCGGATTTCCGGGGCAGAGGCTGTCAGCTCATCTATAAATGCCTGCTCCATGCTGCGACGGGTATCATTATTCAGCAACTCATATTCTATGGGAATACCTACTGTTGCAACATCCTTCCCGTTTCTCTTCCACGAAACAATATACATTTTGTCTTCCCGGTTTTCTATCGAACAGTCGTATTGGTCGAATGTTCCTTTCAGAAGGGTCGACCAGCTACCGGTTCTGAATATCACCCTCGACAGATACAGTTGATTGGGGGTAATCTTATATTTCCAGTTGAGCAATGCATATTCAAGGAAGTCATATACCGGCGACGGCTGTAAGAAACGCATAAAATCAGCAAACAGGGGGATGCCTACATGCTCCACATATCCCATGGAATTTGTACGAAGGGTTATCCTGTTCCCGTCTCGGCATGTCATGCAATATGCGGTATCGGGCATCAGGGAATCTGCCGGAATATGTAGATCTAACATTTCGACAGCTTTCCTTAGCCTTTCCGACTTGTATCTCTGTGCATTGCCATTACCGCAAAATGCTACAGACAACAATATTACTGCAATGAGTCGTGAATATATGTTCATTATTGTGCTGATACTTTTAGTTTCATTCCTTGCTTAATGGTCATCGTCGTAAGGTTGTTCCACTTCACGACATCACGCACTGTTATGCCATAACGGCGGGCTATATCGGTAATAGTCTCTCCGCTGGCTACGGTATGGTATGTGGCGTATTGTCCGCTACTTTGCTGAGATGACTGCGGAGAAACTGCGGATGGAGTGTTATAGGAGATGCTTGGAGTATTGTATTTGAATCTCCATATCTGATATTGTCCGTCTTTGCCGCCACGGTCGCTCGTAAAGTAGATATTACCGTCGTTTGCCCAATACGGTTCACCGTCATACGATTTGTTCATCGTTATCTGTGTAAGATTATTTCCGTTGCGGTCTATTATATAAAGATCGTTGTCTCCTTTTTCCAGCTTCTTACACTGGAAGACGATTTTTGTTCCATCTGGGCTGAAGCAGGGACGCCACACGATTCCCATACTGGCATCTGTCAGCTGCGTGAGATTACTGCCGTCTGAGTTTATCGTACATATAGATGTATTATACCCGTCGTTGGAATATTTCACGAACACTATACTACGCCCGTCTGGCGAAAATGCCGGAGTGCGCCCCAATCCGAGTTGGGTGGTTTCGTTTGTCTGCATGTTCTTTATCCATATCTCTGTGTTTTTCACGTCTGCCGTCCTCAGTCGCTTCTCATATACTATTTTCTTTCCGTCACGACTTATCGACGGATATTGCTCATGATAGTCGGGGGTGTTCGTAACTTGGGTCAAGGCTCCGCCTTGCAAGGCATTGACGATATAGATATCGCTGACGCTTGTTCCTTCCGGTCTGCCGTCGAATGCCACCATATTTGTCGCAGCACTATATGAAGGTGTAGTGTTACGACTTCGTCCTCCCGTTATCTGGCTCATCGACATGCCTGTAGGACTGTCCTTGCGGTATATGTTGTAGAAACCGGTGTTATCATGCACAACAAAGAACAAATTGCGCCCATTGTCGCCACCAAAAGGGAAATCACATTTATAGGTTGTCTCATGAACTTTTGTCAATGCCGTAAGATTCTCACCTGGAGAGTAGACTACATGCGTTGTAACTACAGGCTCGACTACTGTTACCTTGGTAGCACAACTCATCATCAACAACGGAGACAATACTGCCATTGATACTAATAACGATTGGGTTCTTTTCATACTATCTGATTTTTATTTGAGGGTTTTTATATTTCCCGATATCACGTTTTTTAGTTTTTATATTGGTAAAATATAATGGATTATATACCGGCATAAAAAAAGCGTGGAACTTCATGTTGTCCGTTCCACGAGTCGAGGCTCTTGCACTGCCTATCAAAGTCGAACAGACAACGTCAGAGCCCACGCCGATTCGGTATATATTGCTCGCCAATATGGTTACAGTAAGGATACAATATGTCCCGAAAGGGTACAACATATCCTTACCTTAACCATATTGACTGTGAATAAACCACACCCGGGACATCTACCGTCGCCTCAGCTCAAGACTTTGATTTTGAATTTGCAAGATTCGACTCGTCATGAACAGAGCGTTATGAGTAAACGCCTTCAATATGTCTGTACTCTCTTCCCACCCATTGCCCGCTGTTACTGATTTATCATTTTTTGACTCACCAGTTTAGCTCGGCGTTGGCTTGTCCAGTTTAGTTCTTGAATGTCATTCAAAGTTCTGTACTTGGACTTGAGAGTCATGTGCAAATGTAGTGTATATTTTCTTTTCTACAAAATGTTTTCTTTCTTTTTTTATTTATTATGCAAACATTTTTGTCTTTATTTGATTTACACTATATCCTACACATATTATATATATAAAACGACCCTACCTTGTCATCAGATATTCGGCAAATATCCTGGCAGCACTCTCTACCTTTGCTGCACAGGGGCGCTTCTTGTAATACTCTGCCGTTCGCGCAGAAGCGACATAGCTTGAAGCGGCTTTTTCGTTGCCGTTGATGCCGAGTATCTCGGCACAAATCAATGAACCATTCTGGGCTTTTGATTTGGCGAGCAATTCCTGTACTACCTTGTAGCATGCCGACTTGCCTTCGCGGTCGCTGCCTTCGGTCTGACCGCAGTCGAGTCCTACCAAAACGACGATGCCCGACACGGCACCGCACATCATACGCATTCGCCCTACTCCACCGCCGAAGCCGGCACCTACGCGTTTTGCCATGTCGTCGGTCATACCATAGAGGTCGGCAAAGGCCGCCACTACCGACTGGCAACAGCCATAACCCTGCATGAAGTTTTCTACTGCTCTGCCGACACGCGCTTCCAGTTCGGCAGGAAGTTTTTTATTCTCTTCCATATAACTCATTATCTCCTATAAGAATATCCCTCTTCCATTTTTCCTCTCAAATGAATGAAAAGAAAAACAGAAGAGGGTAATATGTTTTTCTGCTTATATTAAGTAGCTATTCACAATTAGTTTATACAAACAACAAAACATTTATATTTAAAACAACCGTTACAACATATACAACCCAAACAACTTTCATGCTTGTCACGCACGCTGCGTGTTGTACTTGTTGTATAAGTTGTACTTGTTGTTTTTTATATTATCTCCATTGTCGGTTGTATAAAATAATTTTGACTTGTTACTTATTTACAGTCTTGACGATACTGCCCTGACGAGGAAATCGAAGTTCTGCTGCACTATCTCGTTGCCGCGCTCCAGTCCCTTCGAAGAGTTTATCGTGGCATCCGGCAGAAAATGCTGGCTTATCAGACACGACTGAACCTCTGGACTAATGGAAAGGACGAAGTTCAATGCCTGGTTTCTCGACCATTTCTCGTTGTAGTATGGGTTGCGCTCGTCTTTCACGCAGAGTGCACCGTCGGGGAATATCTGCAAATCCTCTGTGCTCTTCTCCGGCACGTAAAGCACGATGTGCTCCTGGTCGGCTGGCAACTGGAAGTTCTTCTCCACATTCTCGTCGGCTGGCAGATGTTTCAACAGGAATGCCTTCAGCTCTGCTGCATCGGCGAAATAGAACAGGCGGGTATCTTTCGACTCCTTTATCATGTCGTCGTATGCCTTCTGGAGATTCTTGTGTCCTTCGTAGTCTACTGCCATCTCGTCGAACATCTTCAGGTCGTCGCCAAATGAGCTTCCACCGTTAAGATGCCATGCTCCGTCGTATTCTACAAATGACGCCACGATGCCCTTGCGCTGATAGCACTCGTCTTGCGGATGGTTCAGCTCGTCTGCCGTTACGGTGAAGGTCTCGCCAGTGATGTCACGGAACGTCATGCTGCGGTCGTCATCCGTGCTCTCTATCTTATACATTCTGTAGTCCATCTGTCGCTGGTTCTCCACCTTCTGGGCAGCCTCATCATTGCCGTTGGCACGGAGTATTGCCGCCATCCACTCTTGTGGCTTCAGTCTTAGCGGACCGATCTTTCCGGTATAGGCAAGAAGGCACTCCACTTGATAGAATGCTGCATCCATCGGACAATGTACGGCTTCTGCCATCTGGCGGGCACGGTCGTAGATGAAGTCTATTGCTCGTGGAATATATGTGAGATAGCAACTGAAGTATAGCCATTTCAATGCATCACGCTGTTTATAGAAATCATCTATGAACTGTGGGTTCTGGAAATAGTCCTTCAGACTTTCGTTTACCGGCACCGTTTCGTAATGCTGCTCCAATACATTATATGCTGCTATGGCGAGACGCTCCAGTATCGGGTTCTCCGGATTACCTATCTTACCATGATGCACTTCAAGCATCGTGTACCAGACGATGAACTTAACATCCTCGATGTTCGGCTCGTCATCGAAATAATTCTCCTCGTCAATATCATAAAACGGAAGTTGTCTGCCATACATCTCCTTCACTTTCGAAGTGAAACCATGCCATATTCCGGCACCTGCGATTACATCCTCGAAATACATTGTTATGTTTAGCGCCATCTGGCGAATTCCGTTTACCGGAATATCATCTACTTTCTCCTTCGCCATCGCCGTAGCAACCTCTGTCGCTATACGGGCATAATCAGTATCTGTAGCAGACTGCATCCCCTTAGGATGACAGTTTTTTACCGCCATCTGCGGTATTAGTGTCATTTTCATATTTCTGTATTATATCTTTTTAGTTTATTCTTATCGTTTCTCTTCTCGTTTTTGTTTTTCCCAAGGTAATCACTCCCCTCTCCTAATGGGGAGGGGGAAGCCGCCTTGAAGGCGGCACGGGGGTGAGGCTTTAATTGTCCTCGATAAATCGTTTCACCTTCTTCAGCTTTATTCCATAATTAAAGCTCTGGGTCGTTGAAACTCCGGCAAAGTTTACGGCTACTATCTTGCCGTACTCATTCAATACCGGACTGCCGCTTGAACCCGGCAGGGCGGGAATGGTATACATTATCTTGTTGCCATCTGATGTCTGTGAGATATTACCGCTCGTTATCTGTGCCTTTATACCCTGCGAAGTGTTCGACAAGCTGAAGCCGGCATTGAAACCAATCATATACAGTTTGTCGTCCACCTTAATGTCGCTGTCGTCATCGGCAAACTCAAGTACCGCAGCCGTGTCGGGAGTTTTCTTGTTCTTCAGCTGAAGCATGGCAAGGTCAACATCCTGATCTTTCGACACGGCGGTAACAACACACGGCGAAAGGTCGGTGAGCTTAGTAACGAAAGTATTGTTGTAAGCCACGCTCACGTCATACACCGGCTCTATCTTTATATCGCTCACGTCGATATTGTCAATCTTGTTCCATGTCTCCACGGCATTGTTGTATTGCACGCTGAGTTGCTGCTGCTCCTCGTTTATCTCACTGAGCCTTTCCTCGTCAACGATGTCATCGCCACTCCATTCGTCGTAACTGTAGCAGTTGCTTTTCTCGCTATCAAGTTCATCATAGCGAGCCGACATCTGGCGCATCTGTTCCTGTATCATCTGTTTCAGCGACATAAAGACATTCTCTACCGAATGTTTGGCATCGGTGAAATCTATAGACGGTGTGGCGACATGGCGATTGGTCAGTATCTTGCCGTCTTTGGAGATGATGAATCCCGTTCCGGTAAGCATCGCCTTGTTTTTCTGTATCTCGCTCTCGTCGAAGGTGAAATTCTCCATCTCTCCGTCGTTGTCGAAGCCGGTGAAATACCACTCGGCACCCGTTGGCAACGTTATCTTGTAATAATACTGGTTTACTATCATCACTACTCCCGGACCGTTCTCTTCGAGAATCTTGTCGGGACTCTTCTTGCAGCCGGCAAGAGTGAATACGGCGAGTAGGACCGCCAACAGTCGCAATATATGCTTTCTGCAATACATCGTATTAAATTTATAGTTTTCTTCCATGACGAAAAGAGCATTAGTTTATACTGCATTTACGAAATGCCTAAACAGCACTCCACACAAACTCCATGCAAATGTATTAAAATTAATACAAACGGCAAAAATATTACACTTACATTTTATTAGAATGCATCCTACATTATGGTCATCGAAGGATTAAGCGCATAAAAATATATAAGGGCAAGAGCTGCCGTCACAGCAACCCTTGCCCGGTCTAATTTATGATTTATTCAACAGAAGTGCACTTCCGCATTCATTTCAGCTTCGTGTAGCCATACACGGAGCGGTTGCCAAGCTGCTCCTCGATACGGATCAGCTGGTTGTATTTCGCCATACGGTCGGTGCGGCTCATCGAACCGGTCTTTATCTGACCGGAGTTTGTCGCTACAGCGATGTCGGCGATTGTCGTGTCCTCGGTCTCACCGGAGCGGTGGGAGGTTACTGTGGTATATCCGTGGCGATGTGCCATTTCGATGGCATCAAGCGTCTCGGTGAGAGAACCAATCTGGTTCACCTTAATCAAGATAGAGTTTGCTGCACCCATCTTGATTCCCTTCTCCAGGAACTTCACGTTGGTAACAAAGAGGTCGTCGCCCACAAGCTGGCAACGGTCGCCGATAGCTGCGGTCAGCTTCACCCAGTTGTCCCAGTCGTTCTCGTCGAGTCCGTCCTCGATGGAGTCGATAGGATATTTCGTTATCAGTTCTTCAAGATACTTTATCTGCTCTTCGGCAGTGAGTTTCTTGCCGTTAGGATCTTTCTTCTTGCCGTCCTTCAGCTGGCGATAGTCGTAGAACCACTCACCGTTTTCGCATACGGCAAACTCGCTTGCTGCGCAGTCCATGGCAATCTTCACGTCCTTGCCCGGCTCGTAGCCGGCATCCTTTATTGCCTGGCAGATGCTGTCGAGAGCATCCTCTATGCCGTCGAGTGCCGGAGCAAATCCGCCTTCGTCGCCAACGGCAGTAGACAGTCCGCGCTTCTTCAGCAGTTTTGCCAATGCGTGGAACACCTCGGCTCCCATTCGTATTGCCTCTTTCTCGGAAGGAGCACCTACCGGACGAATCATAAACTCCTGGAATGCTATTGGAGCATCTGAGTGAGCACCGCCATTGATGATGTTCATCATCGGAACAGGGAGCACGTATGTGTTACTGCCGCCGATATAGCGGTAGAGCGGAATATGCAGATATGCAGCTGCGGCATGTGCCACGGCGAGCGACACGCCAAGGATGGCATTTGCGCCGAGGTTCGACTTTGTCTTTGTTCCGTCGAGCTCGAGCATACGGCAGTCGATGTCGCGCTGCTCCAATACTGACATGCCCCTGATTGCCGGAGCGATGATATTGTTCACGTTGTCCACTGCCTTGAGCACTCCCTTGCCCAAGTAGCGGTTCTTGTCGCCGTCGCGAAGCTCCAGTGCCTCATTCTCGCCGGTTGAAGCTCCAGACGGTACGGAAGCTCTGCCCATAACACCAGACTTCAGTGTTACTTCTACCTCTACTGTTGGATTGCCTCTTGAATCCAAGATTTCTCTTGCATGTACGTTTTCGATAATCATAATTTATATTATTAAGTTTTAGAAATTTTCCGCTGCAAATTTACGGAATTAACGAACACCGCACAAATCAAGGGCATCACAATTTTTCGGTAGATTGAGCGAAAAGTTTTAGGAACGCAATCCTAAAACTTGGCAAAAACAGAAAGTTTTAGGAATGGAATCCTAAAACTTTATAAAAAGAGGAAGTTTTAGGAACGAAATCCGAAAAAAAATACTTATTTTTGCAAAAAAAGAGGGAGCAAGATGAAAAGGATTGAAAGAAAAGAATATCTCGACAAACTTGTTAGATATAAAGACAAGCAGGTAATAAAGGTCATTACCGGAATACGGCGTTGCGGGAAATCAACCATAATGGAGATTTACCGCGACTGGCTAATGGAGCACGGGATAGAAGAAAAACAGATTGTATACATCAACTTTGAAGATTTTGACTTCTTTGAACTGCGCGATCCAATGCGACTATTTGAATATATGAAGTCAAAAATTCTGAAAGACAAAAATATGTATGTCTTCTTTGATGAGATTCAACATGTTGAGAATTTCCCTGATGTCGTAAACAGCATAAATCTAAGACCCAACGTTGATATGTACATCACCGGGTCTAACGCTTATATGCTTTCGAACGAAATTGCCACGCTTTTGTCCGGACGGTATATCGAGATTCCTATGCTTCCACTTTCATTCAAAGAATATGCGAAAGCAACCAACGGACTTGCTAACCTCCAGAAAACCTATAATGAATACATCGTCCGCAGCAGCTTTCCATACACATTGGACTTTGATACACAATCTGAAATATCCGACTATCTTAACAGCGTCTACAATACTATCGTAGTGAAAGACATTATGAGCAGAAAAAGGTTGCAAGACCCTATGATGCTTGAAAGCGTCATACGCTTCACAGCCGACAATATCGGCAACATTCTCTCTACAAAGAGAATTGCCGACCTAATGACTGCCGAAGGAAGAAAGATTGACCAGAAAACCGTAGAGCGATATTTGTCTGCATTGTGCGAAACTTTTTTCGTATACGAGGCAAAACGATATAACATAAAGGGCAAACAACTTCTAAAAACTCTTGGAAAATATTATCTCGTGGATATCGGAATGAGAAGAATGCTTCTCGGCTCCCGTTCGTTTGATGCTGGACGGATTCTCGAGAACATCGTGTATCTTGAATTGATGCGCCGCCAGAAGAAAGTGTATATCGGGAAAAGCGACAACCTTGAAGTTGACTTCGTTACTATTGATGAAAACAATACAACTTATTATCAAGTTGCTGCCACCGTCAGAGACGAAACGACTCTAAAACGCGAACTAAAATCTCTACAGTTAATAGATGATCAATATCCTAAATACATCCTTACACTCGATGATGACCCGACAGCCGACTACAACGGAATCAAGCGAATCAATGTTCTTAAATGGCTGGTTGGACAGGATGGGGAAGTATAAGCAATATCGACCCGATCTTTATACTTTCTCCATCTGCCTTGTTTGTTTTTTTACCTTGAGCTACATTCTTATATCCTCTACACTTGAACCGTTCTGAAAGCGGTTCAAGTCTACATATTCTCCTATTCCGTGCAAATGTCCGCGCTCCGAATACTGCCAGATATTATGCTCCCCGTTGCCCTTCACTTTAGGCTTCCGCCTGTAATTGGCAATAAAAAGGTAATAGCGGTTAAAGGCGTGTCCCAACTCCTTATTGTAGAAATGCTCGTTGCTGTATATTATAGGATACTTGCCATAATATCGCTTCACTAATTCTGCAAACACCCTCACGCTGTCTTGCAACTCTCTGCCGTTCCATCTGCCCCTAATGCCGAGTTCCTCCACATCCAATACCGGCACAAGATCCTGCTCACTCTTCTTCACCGTCTCACGGAAATGTTCAAACTGGACCATCGCCGATGCCCTTGACGTGAAAAAATGATAAGAGCCTACCATAAGTCCAGCCTTCCTTGCCTGCCTTATATTCCTGTGATATAGCGGGTCAACATATCCCTTTCCCTCGGTAGCCTTTACGAACACGAATTTTATCCGTTCATCCTTTGCCACCTCTTTCCATCGTATTACCCCATTATTCTTCGACACGTCGATTCCGTCATAATCCCCTTCAGAATAAGGCCGTCCCTTCAGTCTGTCTCGAAAAACGTAAGACACCGTATGCCTCGCCCTTCCCAGCAGTCGCCTCAGCACCCTCGGTTTCACGATATACAGAAAACCGGCAGCCAAGACTGCGGACAACAATAAAGTGACAAGGGATATAAAGCTATATTTTAGGAATTTATTCATAAAGATATCCGTCTTGATAAAAATTACTACGCATATGCCCGACATTAAAAAAACAACGTATTACGATTATGCGTTATAATATCTATTTCTATTTTTTGCCCTATTATCTTCATCATACGCAGATAGTCTGTAGATACAGGCAAAACTATTATACTGTCATTGTTGTCATACGCAGCTTGTACCTCTACTAAATCCGACTTTATTTTCTCATACACCTCAACAGCAGCATCAGCAAGAAAAATCGAACGCTGTATCGGAACACAGCCTTCACGCAAAAGATACTTATGTACAAGAGTCCGAACCTTGTCGCTTTCAATATCATACATTACAAAAAACAACATTCTATCACGATTTTTCTTGTTGCGTTCTACAATTCCCAAAACTGTACGTACCCTTTCTTCTAATGGCAAGCAATCATCAAAATGCGCAAATTGAATGGATCCGTTTTTTAAAGAAGCATTTGCAAGCCTTTGCATCTGCTCCAAAGCCGATAGCTGTGGTTTCTTTTTCCTTGGCATAAGAATTTAAGCATAATCCATCAAAAAACATTTTATTACATCAGCCATTAACTCATTCGCATCCTTGTCGGTTCCAGTACGAGGCGATTGTACAACAGTAAAACCACGTTTCCCGTAAAATAAATTTATCTCCGCCTGCATGTTTGCTACCTTAAACCGAAGTTTCTTTGCATACTGTATATTAATCACAGCCGACAATATAATACCTTTCTCCTCTACATATTTTTTCAAATCCGTCATTATATCATCTAATTGCTCTGGAACGTAAGCATCTGCAACCATTTTACTTTGACGAGACTTCATATTCAATGTTTTCCTTATCTGTTCCAAAATATCTTTACATGGTTCTTTCTGCGTTTTCTCCCTGTTTTGTTTCCCATTTGCAGATTCTCGTTCTTTCTTTTCTGCTTCACGTTTCAAATCAAATGCGAGAGAAACATCCACCTCTGGATCTACATATTCTTTTATATCTATTGCATCAGCATCCGGATTATAATATACAAACTTGTCCGCACTAAGGAAACAAGCTCTTGTCACATCACATGTCTTTGTGTCTACCACTTGCTCTATGGCATATTGATGAGAGTATTTTGCAAGGAACACTTTATAGAACGTTTTATAAAGGCCAGCATCATAACAGCGTTCTGAAAGTTTCATTATTACTTTTAGTCCATCACCACCTGGCGAAATGAAAGAAAGTACTGTACGGGTATCAGCCTCTATCTTTTTACGCAAGTCAGACACGACGATTCCCTTTTCTGACATATGGTCAATATCTACTATAAAATATTCTGTATATGCAAAATTTTCAACACGACGGAACGGAGGATTAAACATTGCGCACACAAAATACGGAAGACGTTGTTTAAGAGAAGAATATTGTGAAGGTTCCAACTGACGAACTATTCGCAACTGACGTAACAAAGAAAGAGTTTGTTCCCTCGGATTACGAATAGCATCATATAGATGACGCATCGGCATTTTCTTTAATTCTTCTGCCGAGTTCTTTATATTTGAAGCAGCTGATATCATAAGCAATCCCCCCTACATGTAATGTTTGAACCTCTGCGACAACTTTTGAGCATATAGTTTTATCTGCGTATAACGACTACGCGACTGTCCTTCCGTATCTACCACTTCATCAAGATAGTCGTTTAATGATTGTATTAATATTCGCCGTCCCAAGGCTTCAAGCCAAAAAGAGCCGTCTCCCCGAACGGAATAATGTTCATCCGTTATTATATTCTGCCTCAAAAGCTGTATTACTACAAAATCCACCCACACTCTATACAACTCTATTACATCATAAACAAGAACCGGTCTATTATAATCGTCACGATGCATAACACCGACATACGGATCAATTCCTGCACGAATCAAGGCTCCTTCTATTTTTCCATAAAGCAAGCCGTAACCATAATTAAGCAATGCGTTTGCTACATCTGTAGCCGGATGTTGCGAACGCTTTTCAAAACGGTATTGAACAGGAAGGAATTCATTGACTGCAGTAAAATAAATTTTTGACGCAACCCCTTCCCATCCTCTTAAAGTAGGAGACACATCTGATACGACTTTACCATCTACCGATTTTATTTTTGACCGATAATCCTCCAACCTTGAAATTGCTTTCGTAACAATCTGCTTCTCACGCTCCTCTTCAGTATTGGAACTAAGCATCAGTAACATCGCCTGTTGATTTTCTATTTTACGTTGCAATACATCTTTTATCCATACAACAGCATCTGGCGAAAATGTAAAAGAGAGCTGTCCCTTACGTATAGTTGATACAGACCCGTATTTTGGACTCCAAATACGGGCAATTGGATTTCCACCTTTATCATAAAACAATACTTCTATTTCGTTTTCGACAGCCAACATAACAGCATCACTTGTTATTTGGGCACCACGGCTTATCTGAATCGAAGTTATTCCAGAAGTTGGCACACGCTGCCGTCCATCAGCATTAGTTATGACAAATCCTTCATTATCGCGACTTAACGATACACCAAAATTATTAATTACCAATTCCATAGGTTATTGATCTATTACATCTTTAATATTTCAATATTTTTACGACTCGCCATCTACCATCTTCCGCCTGACATACAACAGCTTTTACATTCTGTCCTTCCGTAAGTTGACATTTAGAGCGTAGTTTATTTGACACATAATATTTTTTGTCAATAAAAGCAAAGCCTCCGCTCCGTGGTAATGATACATTTCCACTTACTTCCAGCAACTTCTCCATATGAATATTAGAACCATTAGGACAAGCTCTTAGAAAGTCCAAAGTTAATACAACTAAAGAATGGTCATGCATCTTATACCTTACAGAAAACACATCACCAACATTAACTTTCCTTCCAAGCATCGACAATGAGACATTTATTGAAGTTTTCGAATTCAAAGCCTGAAACTTAGCCTTACGCTTTCCATGTACCATTACCTCTCTCACAAAAGACATTTCTATGGCATCAACATCTTTGTATACAACATTTTCTGCATTCTTGGCATTCTGCATATAGAAAGAGTAGGAATCTGTTGCCGCTGAAATACCTTTCAACTTATTTTGCAGAATATACGCATCCCCACATATTCTCCAATTGTTCTTGCTATAAGTTTCAAAGAAACGAGCTATTTCCATTGCAGCATGCGAAGGGTCGCTATCCGACAGCATTTCTGCAAGTTGCAGATGTAAATTACCCTTGTACCTTTCATCGTCTATCATCGTTATAGCCTTACAAAGGAAAGCAACCTTCTTATCATGATCATCCGTCACATAAGACATGTTTTTCCATATATACCACTGCGGATTAGTTAAAAGGATTTCTACGAATAACTTGTATGCCAATTCTCTATTGCCCATCCAATAATTCATAAGACCGATATACATGTCTATAAATTTGTTTTCAGGACATTTTTCCTTAACTTTCATCAAAAAAGGCATCAGGAGGGAAGCACATTGCCGCGTTTTTGACGACTTCATGACGTTGTATATTCTTGTGGCAAGTTTTTCGGCCAAGGACTCATAGCGTACTACTCGTTCACTCAGCACCGCCTTATTACCGATGTAATCTTCTTGACGCAAATTCAAAATATCAAACTTACAACAGAAGGAAAGGAAATCGAATTCTTTACACTTTTTCGAAATATCTATCATTTGTGATAGAAATACTGAACGGACAAGCGAAGGCTCTGAAACTATATTGGACAAAAAAAATCCTACACAAACATTCAAGTTATCCAATGACAAATTATCACACATCTGTTTTATATACCTGCAGATTATCCATGCACAGGAAAAAGTACTTGTTGGGGGAACCTCACCCTTTACCATCAAAGGTCTTACCTTCTCGTATGCACGTACATACTCTTCTTGTCTATACAAAGCAGTTGAATCATTCACCACCTGGTGATTATCACTAAGTATATTGTCATTCATATTATATCCTCCCTAAAATAGTCCAAGAATGCCAAACTTAGTCTGGTAGTCTGATTTAAGGTTCAATTTTTGCAAATTTATTAATTATACAGATACCATCAAAGTTTTTACAAGAAAAACAACAAATATAAATCATTTTATTGCATAAAATAGATACAATCTTATAGCTTTTTGATAAAAATAAAGATTATCGCTAAATTGGAATAATCCTTGTTTTAGTGGAACATACTCTTTGAGTCGACACGACAGACTCATGCTTCACGAGCAGACACGTCTTAATCCTTGTTTTAGTGGAACATACTCTTTGAGTGGATATAAAATTAAATTCAAAAATAGTAACGATAAAGTCTTAATCCTTGTTTTAGTGGAACATACTCTTTGAGCGTGCCACAGCACAAGGTAAGCAAGCTGTATAACAGCGTCTTAATCCTTGTTTTAGTGGAACATACTCTTTGAGATGTACGCTATCCACAATTAAGTAAAAGAAAAGAACCGTCTTAATCCTTGTTTTAGTGGAACATACTCTTTGAGGTACTGAGTGTTAAGTTAGCAAGTGTGTTCACTGAGTCTTAATCCTTGTTTTATTGGAACATACTCTTTGAGCACAAAGAAGAAGCTGATGAAGTACAAAGAATATTAAGTCTTAATCCTTGTTTTAGTGGAACATACTCTTTGAGATGTAACAAAGGCGATTGTAAAATCACTCACTGTAAGTGAGTCTTAATCCTTGTTTTAGTGGAACATACTCTTTGAGACCGTTGGCACACTGAAATAGTTACATGTAGTAATACGTCTTAATCCTTGTTTTAGTGGAACATACTCTTTGAGTAAAATATCAATTGGTAATGGTTACACGTGACCGGTCTTAATCCTTGTTTTAGTGGAACATACTCTTTGAGACAGTAAAAAGTGCTGTGCAGAAATCATGTAAGTGTCTTAATCCTTGTTTTAGTGGAACATACTCTTTGAGTTGCAGCCATCAATTTTAAGACAGTGTTTGGAAACTGTCTTAATCCTTGTTTTAGTGGAACATACTCTTTGAGAAAAAATGACAAAAAGTATCAAGAATTGAAAAAAGGTCTTAATCCTTGTTTTAGTGGAACATACTCTTTGAGTATTCAAAACAAATACGCTAAAATAAAGACTAATAACGTCTTAATCCTTGTTTTAGTGGAACATACTCTTTGAGAACAAAAACAAATGAGAGTGTGAACGCAGTAAATAATATGTCTTAATCCTTGTTTTAGTGGAACATACTCTTTGAGCAAATGTAGTTAATAACATCACAATTAGTGATATTTAGTCTTAATCCTTGTTTTAGTGGAACATACTCTTTGAGTGTAGTAACTCTTGATGTTAAAGTGGTAAAAGTTATGAGTCTTAATCCTTGTTTTAGTGGAACATACTCTTTGAGAGTATAGAATTTAAAACTAAATAAAAATGGAAGAGATTGTCTTAATCCTTGTTTTAGTGGAACATACTCTTTGAGTCTTATCAGATAATGACTATAGAGATGTTATGTTTGTCTTAATCCTTGTTTTAGTGGAACATACTCTTTGAGATAACAAGGACTGAAATCATTAGAGAATATTTTAAGGGTCTTAATCCTTGTTTTAGTGGAACATACTCTTTGAGGTGTGCAGTCCAGTAGTAATAGCTAGTATCATAATGTCTTAATCCTTGTTTTAGTGGAACATACTCTTTGAGAAGTACAAGAACGTCTTGAAAAGGATAAAGAGTACAAAGTCTTAATCCTTGTTTTAGTGGAACATACTCTTTGAGAGTATGGAAACTCTGTATGTTTTATGATGAAATCGTCTTAATCCTTGTTTTAGTGGAACATACTCTTTGAGTTGTCAAATAATACCAAGGATTTAGTGGCAAAGAGTGTCTTAATCCTTGTTTTAGTGGAACATACCCTTTGAGGGCAAAAATGATAGTTACCTGAATAACAGAGTATTACGACAGATTTACTCAATATTTTAACATTTCTTTAATGTAAAATTGTACCTCTTCAGATGCAAAGATACATAATATTTTAAACACCTGCAAGCAACAATGAAATAATATGGAAACATGTCAAAGAACAAAATACTCATTCACAAATTAGAAAATTCAAGGCTGGATGATAGTCTATTTTTAGATAAAAAACATCTACCCCGTATTCAGTCAACTACATTATATAGAAATCGTTAACCGAGTATAATTCCTTCCTTGCACGAGTCATTGCAGTATAAACCCACTGATAGACGTAAGGATTTTCTCTCCTCGGGAAAGAGCGAGGAATATCAAGAAAGACATTGTCCCACTCACCGCCCTGAACTTTATGACACGTAAGTGCAAAGCCAAACACCGCACGCAATGCATTTAAATACGGATCGCACATCATCATTTTATTAAACATTTCTGATTTTTGCTTTATTCCCTTTTTCTTCATACGAATAAAGAACTCCACGAAAAGTTCTTTCTGCTGTGCAGAAGAAAGGTTTGTCTGGTTGGCATACAGAATATCCGCTATCATCAACTGTGAATACTCCTTACCTGTAAGCACCTCGTGGAATGAAATTTCAAGAAATGTAAGACCAGCCCTCTTTTCCTTCACCTGAACGCTGTCAACGACGACCTGATCGCCATTCATCAAACCGGAAATATAGTTGTTTTGAGTAACAAGGAGCAAGTCGCCTTTCTGCAACTGCGGTGAAGTGAATCCAAGCGCAGGACGTATTATGCGCGTCAACGTGTCGCACAACTTATTTGAAAAGCAGATGAGTGTAGAATCCGTATATCCGTATTTCCGCACACGGTCAATATATTTCTGCACAAGTTCCGCCTGACTATAAAGCAAATGGATATTCTGAAAGCCCTTCATCGGAAATTTCGCCCAGACCCAGGTCTGTGGATGTTCATACAGACGACGTAACTTCTGAGCTGCAACAACAATATCGTTACCTGTTTCTTGACGCTTAATTTCAGTCAGTGTTACTTCAACAGCATCTTGGCCGAAAGTCCTTCTAAAATAGTCAACAGACAATGCCGGCGACTCCTTTTGTGAAATCGGCGGAAGCTGACACACGTCACCTATAAAAATATACTTACCATTGGGATCGTGTTCCAACAAGTCATAAAGGAGTCGTCCACTTCCAAAAGCAGCCTGATACGCAGCCTTGTCTTCATCATCTGAAATCATAGAAGCCTCATCTATGATGTAATATGTCGTGATGTTATTGTCTTCCAACACAGAAAGCGTAAAATTAAGCAACAGCTGCCCGGTAGAATCCACACCTTTATTACGTTCACGCTCGTCTACCACCTTATCCAAATCTTGATTGAAGTCGGAATATTTATAAATACAGCTATGTACAGTGCTCGTTTCCTCTCCGGTCTTGTCATGAAGTATTTTTGCAGCTCTACCAGTAGAAGCAAGCAAACGATATTTTTCATTTTTCTCCTTTAACAACTTTATCATCTCCTTTACCATCGTAGTCTTACCTGTTCCGGCATAGCCCTTAAGTATGAAGATTTTTCCGCGACCGTTTGTAAACTCGACGAATCGTGCCATAGCACATTTCTGATCATGCGCCAGCTCTATTTTTTCTTTTTTACTCATAATCTCTGAACTTATTAAAGTGGAACTCAACAGTTCTCTTGCCATTGCCCTCATCTTCTACAACACGATAAGATGTGGAACAAACACAACGGATGCCGCAAGCTCTTAGTTTTTTCACTATTTTGTAAGTTAGTCCCATTTCACCCATGACATGCACAGTAACATCATTCTCACTTGCATAAGCCATTATCTTATCAATAATATCCTTTGCAAGAGCATCCAAATCCTCGGTTTCTGAATCTGGAGCGACCAAAGGAAATGCCATGTCTATTATTTTACCAAACGATTTTGCAGCATCAACCTGTTCCACATTCCATGAAGAAGATGGATGGTTGGAAAGGTTGATAAAAAGATGCGGAACATGGCGACAGTCAATATTTGTCAAGTTTATCATATTATTAAGACACTTGTCGATGTTTGATTTTATTTTTTTTACCTGCAGAGGTTTCTTAAAATTTCTCATTCCCGCATGGTTAACATCATTACGCACATCAGATAGATTTGAGAAATCACGTGCCAGTCCAAAATGCAACAATTCATCAGCCATGACTTCATCCACTTTCTTTTCGAAGTCATCACCTTCACGCATATATTCACCGACCTTGTCATCAAATAAAAGCTGTTTTTTCTTTAATGCCCTGTTTACAATTTTTCTTCCATTTGAATCGTCCGGTCTTATATTATGTCTCACGCAGAAAAATGATATAATACCCTCTTCCAACAAAGTGATTGCCGCTTGCCAATTTCCGAATTTTGCACTCCACTCTGCAGCCACGAGCATATTCTCTGCACTGGATTTTCTAAATCTACTTACAAAATCATCAACCATTCCCAACAGTGGCAACAAAGGTTTAAGATATTTTCCATCGATGTTCTTCAAACAATCTTGCAATTTAGACGGGTCGCTTCCACTGAAAACATCCATACCTCTACAAAAACGCACGCTGTCCGTAAAAGAAGTCAAATTGACACAAAAAGTCCTAAGATTTACAGCCGCTTCGTCTTTTCCTTTTGTCTCCTTTAATATAGGTCTCAGTTGGTTATTTCCACATTCTGCGAGTTTTGTAGCATCCCCATGATTAAGGAAGTCAGAAGCTGCCGAAGTCCAATTCTGCAGCGTAGAAAAAGCCGTAACATCTATAATCGGAGCCACATCATTATCATCAGCTTTTTCCCTTGCTTCAAAATTGCCATAGGTTATACTCTTTATGGTTACATTTTTTAGGAACTTGGCATAATTTCCCAACACAAGCAACAACATCGGAAGATAACGAAAGCCATGAGTTATGTCAAAATACAGCTCGTCACCAGTCTGTAATTTGTCGAATAGGGTCTCAAATATCTGCCATATTTCATTTTCGTCATTACCCACCGGAATAGAAACTCCATCGACAGGAAATAGCAGATTAAGGCTTTCTATGGTCTCTTTTAACCCGATATAACTTTCAGCTACATTACTTCTGACATTAGTCCGCACATTATTTTTTATTGACCAATTGTTAGTATTTGCACCATCTGTAAGCAAGATATATCCATGGTCTTCTGCCGTCCAATGAGCCTCACTTGTCAACATTTCCAGTGTTGCCCTTTGAATAAATCTGGTATTACTGGAACTAAATCCGTTGAACTTGTATATACACTCGCCATAAAATCCTGTGCCGAGTACTGAAATGAAAACTTTTCGTGCCATATTCTAACTTATTATTCTCTTAACCTTTTCAAGATTAATTTTCAATGTCTTTATCATATTTGCAGCATTATTTTCAGTCTCTATAGAATGAGCTACACAATTACGGCTTTTCTTTATCTTGTAATAGCATCTACACAAATCCGGATAAGCTTTTATTTTTTCCTTAGCCTTTTCTCTGTCTTGGTAATCTCGCCAATTCAACTTTTCCTGTAGACATACCCATGTGATCATTGATTCCATTAAAGAAATAAGAGAGGCGGCATAATTCATATGTTTATATTGCCACTCTGCCAATTTGAATTGGAACAAGGCATGATTATCATCTATTCTAAACGTTTTCAAAAAATCATCAATAACGGGCTTGACAATTAGCTCAGGCAATTTCGATTTATATTCTTTATTTTTTAAGGAACGCATCTTTTTCGTTTCCTCTTCAATTGCGTCAATATGATTAAGGTTCATTTCGTCAGAAAAGCTCCTTAACCTATTTGCCATATCTCTGTCTATATTATCAAGCAATTCCGATATTTTATAAGCGTTGCCATATTGAGAGAAAGAATAAGAGCCAATAATCCAATCATTCAAAGACAATATATTTCTTAAATCTACAATAGGAGCATACTTCTCTCCATACTTCAAGTTGTTTTCCTGCAAAACCTCAAGCATTGCATAATAGATATGAGATATACGGATATTCCTACGACTTACATTTTTTAGATATATCAGCAGATTCATTATCATAAGAGGAAGTGATCTAAAAGCATGCGTTATATCTATAATTAGTTCATCGCCTGTATTAAAAGAACTGTCAAGCAACAATATTCTTTTTACATTTTCGTCTATCTCATCATCATTCAAACCATATCTTATCAATACGATTTTTGCATCACCTATAGATTTTTCTATATCTTCCATAAATGGAATATCCTGTATTGTATCAGATGTCGCTTTTTCACAATAATCCGCTATTGCCAAATACTTTGCTTCATCTAATGTTTGATTGTTCTGTTCTGCAAAATATCGATATACTTCCTCCCACATAGAATGTGTCGTACCAATAAGTATAACCTTATCTATATGACATGACGCCATGATTCCAGCAGCGACAAATGGATAATCACCAATATTACGATTACCAATATGATAACACGTAGTCAGATAACATCTTTCAGACTTTAAATTCTGCCTGTCTGTCTTACCAGTTCCGACAAAGGATATTAAGATTCTTGACATATACATTCATCATTTAATTATACCAAATCCAAGGCTAACACCTTTACCTAACGCTATATAACGAGGCAATAGTACATCTGTCTTAAATTTCAAACTGAACCCTAACATATTTATGTTCTTATATTTTAGCTCATGCTTATCAATCACATCAAGCAAGCTTAAATTTATTTGCCGCTCAAAGAACACGCCCAAACTCTTCGCAAACGAAAGGATATTACCTGTTAAGCACTTTTCTATAATAGAATAGCGTTCAACTATACTGTCAGTTTCCATATATAACGAGTAATTCTCCTGATTTAAAGGCAAATAATTGTATATACAATAGCTCTTCGGAGAGGCGATGACAGCAATATCGTCGTACTGACAAACTTTATGATCAACAACAAGCATCTCATTTCGTCTACCAATTCGTACTTCCATTTGATTAGTGTCACCAAAAATATTCTCAACAGCATTAATCCCTTCATTTAAGCAAAAGACAGCTGCATATCCATCAACCGTTCTATACTGCACAAGTGGATAGCTGTATCGGAATTTGTCGCCGATATGGTCATGAAACAAAGTGTTGTCTCCCTGTGCCTTATTAAGCAAAGCACCCCTAAACAAGGGGACCTCACGAAACGAGAGTTTATTCTTGAACGTAACCAACATTGTTTTAACTACCATAGCCCTCATTTTTTCAATTCAGCATATAGACAAACTGTGCGGTCTTCACCAAGATATGACTTTATGCCTTTCCATATTTTTCCTTTTTCTATATTTTCTTTCCAATGTCTCTTCTCGCTCTTGTCCTGATTTGCATACAACCGACGAATTACGCACTCTACTATATCCTTTTCTTTAGGGACGAGTTCGGAAGTGCCATTTACCTTCAGCCATTTTTCAATCAGTGAAGCACAAGTATTCCATTTGTTCACTTTATAATTGGCATTATTGGAATCTTTCTGATTTATAAAAGCGTCAAAACCATCAGATATAAGTTGGGTCTTTTTCGCTTTTTCAGCATCTTCATGCATATGTTGCTGTTGTTTATCCTTTTCCTCTTGTTTTTGAGCGAGTCGAGACACCCACTCCTCCTCTTCTACTTTTTCAATACCACGAATTAACATATCGTTTATTAGACCATTCAGTAGAGAAATTGCTTGACGAAATTCTCCTTTTTCTTCTGCATTCTTTATCGCTTCATAGATATCAGACTTTTCTTTTCTGAACATACTTAGTCTTTTAAAGGTCTCCGCACTCTTCAATTGCGAATCTATTTCCACAACAGCCGACTCATCCAAATAAGTTTTTACGCATACTTTCGGCTCATGCAACAAACTGAATGTTTTTTTATAGTATTCATATTCATTCTTTCCTAATGGCGATTTACCATTATCCATCTCCATCATCCTGACATCACCGTCTTCATGCTCAGAAAGAATTGCAAAGAGTCTGCTTATCTGTTCTGTATCGCGCCACAGGCACGAATAATTGGACTCCGTAAACAAAGACATCTCGTATTCAAATGCTTTCAGATATTCTTCTTCTGTAAATTGTAATCCTTGCAACGACAGTCCGGTACATTCCAATTTTCCATAGCCATAGCCCTTGGCACCACCTATGTTATGCCATGTTCCAGGAGTATTATTGAAAGTAATTGCTGCAAGTAATGCACCAATCTCAATTTTTCTCATATTATGCACAACGACACGCATCACAAAGGTCTGCCCCGAAGGTACAGGGCGAAATCTTGTCATTGTATTTTCGTTATCGTTGCCTTGCGGTAGCCTTGTTGTTGAGCTGCCCTCATGAATTCTATAAAGCTTTCTTCCACTGATTTTCGCATCTTTAGAGGAATAAGTTTTGTATGGAGTACTTTCTTGCCAAATGTATAAAGGGTAGTATGAAGGCTTTGGAGAGGCAAGCACGCCTTTAACCTCTGCATAGAGTTCTGAATCTTCCAGAGGCTGCAAAGAGAATGCATTACACACTTGCACTCTACCTTTCATGGAATCATTCCCATCAACCCATCCAAAGATTGTGTCTGCAAGGTCATGTTCTGCATTTATATGAGTTTTCTGCACTCTATCCACAAGATTCTTAATGCTATAAGCATAAGGGTAACGAATCATTTTGCCCATTCCAAGGATATATTTTTTCCCATCATAGATATAAGAAACAGGGATACGTTTCCCGCTTTTTAGCATTTTTATATAGTTCTCGAATCCATCAGTATTGCTATATACGGTAAAGAAAGATGTTATAGTATCATCTTTTGCATCAAATAGGACAGGATTTACATCGACATCAGCAGGAATCAACAGTTCATGTCTCTTTTTATTCATCTTTCCTGTTGCAAATATTCTGTATGACACGCCATCCTTTTCGTATACAGGAAAACTGTTTTCTGCTATAGCTTCATTTCTGTCCCATGCAGATTTCTTAGCATCATAGTCTTTATCTCCGGCCTTTGCTTTTACGTCTTCTACCAATATTTTATCTGCACTACCTTTGCATTTCCACAATTTATACCCACCGGAATATACATCAAGCCAGCCATATTTCACCTGCTGCATATTTTTCTGATATTCTTTTGCATCGGTTTTTTTTGTATCAAATTCCCTGTGTCCAAAGAACTTGTTTCCATACTGAGTCATTCTACCGAAACTCATAATACTGACTGTATTGCGCAACATTCCTCTAAGACTAGAACCCGGTATAAAGTAAAGGCGTTTCCCATCTGGCATCACAATATGCATAGACAGGCCTTTTTCCTTATCGCAAGAAGAATCCCGAATACATAGTGGCGACACATTCTTCCATCTAACCTCAATTATACCATCTTCACCATCATCAAACGGAATGTCCTGGCTTACCATGCTTGCCCATTCCGGAATATATACGAACTCATTAAGCGGCACAAAATTATATGGTGCTGATATTCTGTTGACCATTACTGTTCCTCCCTATTTTTTAAATCCAACAAAAACAAGTTTCGACGGACATAGCGATACCATACCCTCACACATCGGATCAGACTCGCCCTGCCAATACTGAAGGAAGCGCAATGCCTTCACACATTTTATTCGATGCGGCAAATATTCCTTTACAGATGTCGCTACCGCATTTACAGAAGACTCTATTGTTTTATCGTCTATTCCTTTCAATTCCTCATTTGACACACGGGTACGGCGAATGTAGTATTCTCCGTCTACATACCGAATCATAACAGACTCGCTTGACTCTGAATTCCATAAGTTGCCCTCAACGACAAATGGATTGGAATTCTCGTTAAAATTCATGTCAGCCAATATCTTGTCACCAAGGAATACTCTCGGCATGCTCTCATCGCTATACCAAAGATAGCCCTCGTATCTTGCACCTTTTATAACTTTCATAATTTTCCTCCGTCTTTAAATATTTCACCTGTAAAGAATCCATTGCCTCTGCCGACACAACCGCCAATGGGCAGCAATCCACAACATAAGTCCTTAAGGCTCTGCTCAAAGGCTTTTTTTATGGTTTCATCGGCAAGAACATCTTTTCTGACAAGTATCTCTTCTTCAAGCACCAAGTTTTGTCCGTATATGCTCTTTTCCTGAAACAATGCACCGTCTATTGTACCACCGGTAAAGCTGTCACTTTTTATATGACTAAACAGCTTTTCTCTAACTGTTGCATCCAATATATCGTCGAATATGATGTTACCACACTTTCCTCTTGTCTGTACATCATCATCTGAGTAACCAAATATTGCTGCAACTGCAGGATTTTTACAAAGAGTTTTTGCATTATCATTGCCAACGAACAGATTATTCTGTTTGTTATAGTTATAAGCAGTACGATGTGCCAATGCACCCTTAAGAGACGAAGCCGGGACTAATGTCCTTTGCACCGAAAATGCCGGCTTGCCATCATGCCATTCAACAACAAGTTCTTGTGCTGAAATATTGTCTGCCTCTTCATCACCATGACCAGCTCCAAACAAAAAGAAATCACGAGGTGTAAGTTTCAACAAATAGGTCGTCCATTCTTTGTCTTCGACAATAGCCATGTCTGGTGTCCAATCCACAAAATACTCCCAAAAAGAATCCAAACGTGAAGATTTTTCAATATAGGCGGACAAATCCTTTGCTTTCATCAAATCAAGGCTTGCACGCTTACAACTCACAACAGTAAGTCTACCATATCCCTTTCTTGAACCTCCGCCCACACGAATAGAGTTTTGGTAGAGTCGGGTGAGAAGCATTTCAAAATCAGCATCGTTTTCTTTGTCTGAACAGAGTTCTACTTCAAAGACGAAACGCGTTCCTTTATATACAACCTCGTTGTCAAACTTACCTGTATCTTTGTGAACTCCCTTATAATCAATACTCACATGATTACGTACTGGCAAATCTAAATATTTATTATAGAAATTATCCAAAAAATCGATTGTCTGTATACCATCAACAGCAATGCCGTTCTTTCCTATCATTACAGCATCTGTAAATACTATTCTCGCTCCAAGACCGCCATTCCTATCTTGGTATCCGAAGAAATTCGTCTCATCCAGGAGCTTCCCCAATGCCATAGAATGGCGTAACACGCCTGTCAATGACGTTGCAGGAATATAAGGCAAGCCATTGATATCCCTAACCACAGGAGCATCGGTCATGACAGTAAGCATTCCGCTGCCCACGGCAATAGGGGTGGTAGCTTCTACGACCACACGTGCAATGTGTCTGTATCTAAGATTTGTTTTTTTCATAGTCTTATTTCTTTTTTGCCATTTCTGATGCTAAATTTACAAGAGCCATAGATGATATGTCTCCATATTTCGAGAAGCTTTCTCTTACGGTTTCCAGGAAATGTCTCAATTTCATTGAGCGACCTTTCTCCTCCCACTTTTCCTTGGCTATGCCATGACACAAATAGCCATTAGCACCAAATAATTCTGAATTTATCATTTCATAAGTTTTGCTTCTTGTGGCTATTTCGCGTATTTGTCCCCACTGCGACGAAAATTTATCGGCACCACTGGAGAAAATTTCTTTATTTACGTCTACGAAATCATTAACCTTCTCATATACAAAACTTTCAGCTTCATTTACACGCCGCTTTCTCGCAATAAAATCGAGTAATGGTGTTCCACTTAATGGAAGAGAATTTTCTTGGGAAAGCTTTGTATGACATTGCTGTATCTTAAATTTCGCTTCACCATTTCCATCTTTCACCACACCCAGGAAATCAGGATTATATATTACCTTTCCAAAGCCTTCGTTCTTGTAAGCTCCAACATACCGACTCTTAAGTTCCGGAATATTCCTCCCATTTACTTTAACAAGGAATACACTACCCTTCTCTATTCCAGTGCGGTCTGTATCACGAGAAGCACGTTTCCCGTTCCAAGGCGCATATTGGAATGTACGCACTTGCGACAAGTCCCAAGCTATTTCTCCTTCAGAGATACCGAGGTCTTGCGCTGTAGGCTGATAATTCGGTTCCTGATTTTCATCAAGAAATATCAATCTTCCATCTGCATATACGACGATGTACTCGTTACCACGGATTTTCACCAGATCTTGACGTGACTCAGATTCCTCATAACTCTTTTCCGTTATCCTAACCTCTCCATATTGCGCTGTACGCGAACGACCTATATGATGCCTTCCTACGAGATTTTTTTTTATTGTTTCAACTAGTGAATCCTCATCTGTTTCTACTTCAAACAAATATTTTCCACCTGCTTCCAAGGATTCATAACCATACATCTGCTCGTCTTTAGAGCGACGACGGTCTCGGTCATAAGCAGATTTTAGAGAGAAATTTCTCTCAGTAACTACAGGGAAGCCCTTGCCCTGAACAAATGCAAAGAAGCCATTACGACATTGTTTCAACTGCTGAGGTCTTCCGCCATTTAAGTCGTCGGCTTTTCTATCATATACATGATGAACATAACACACATCTGTTGCCGACTTCAGCTTAGGATAATACAAGGATGCCGGTACACGTAGTGTCCTAAAATCAGGCTTCATGTAACTCTCTGGATGGGCATCGCCAAAACGGACTTTACCGCTATGAAACAACAACAAAGCATCCTCACTACTGAATTCGTCATAATGTGATGCCACGATTCCCAAAAACGAATTGCCTGGAATAAAATCCAATGTCGTATTGTTTCCTTCAGTTGCTGCACTTTGATTTATCACGACATCAGAGAGCAGTTCGCATTCAAATTTCATTTTTTTCATAATTCCTCATTTCTGAATTCACATCTTCCAAGACCACGATTTCTTTTCTGACCTAAACGTTTGAGCAGTCCGAAGCTTCCAACTATCACGTCAACATATTCCTCAGGTACATCCGTAATGCAAGCATGCAAAGTGCAAGGTACAACCACTTCCATACTTCTCAAACTATGATCTTTGGCAATGCCGTCACAATCTATTGCTGTAGTCGTTATTTTCTCATACATATACCGCTGTGCCTTATTGCATACTATCGTTGTATATTCAGCTTCGGGAAGTGTCGCATTTCCGAAATAAGCACATCCGGAAACAGGTTTAGCGTCAGCTGACATTATTTTTCCAAACAGCAAATCTACTAATGTAGACATTTTATCTGCCTCACCAGAGAACAACAAATAATTGTCTACAGCTTCACGTATAAGTCCTTTTAATGTTTTACCAGGAATATACGGCATTCCGTTTTTGTCTTTCACAACCAATTCATCTACATCAGCACCTGCTGATGTTCCGCTTCCGCAATGCCACGGCGAAAAAAAACATATTGTATAATCTATCGTTGTTTTCATAGTCTTTATTTAGTAACTTGGTTCATTACAGTCAACAAAGCCATCACATCATAAGCAGGGTAAAAGCTTCCGCCTCTCATAGGGGAGGTCAGTTCGTGAAAGAGTTTTTTTTGCTTATCACTGTATATAGAAAGGCTCCTCACTCTTTTTTCCTTTTGACTTGCTTTGTTTCGATTCTCTCCCATCAATGTGAGCCATTCCCTAACACTTGTTTTAATTTTATTGTTTGAATAAATTGACAGTTCTTCGACATAACCAATTAGTTTGTCTATTGTCCACCGTTCTGGCTTATCAGACAAGTAATACGGGCCGAAACAAAAAGAACTATTGTCAGCCGCAGTGAGTTCTTTTCTTGCTATCGTATCGAAATCCTCAACAAAACTACTTTGCACTTTATGGAACATAATACATGATGGAACTCTGCCATTATTGGCTTTTTTTATTTCATCTGACTTAGCATCCTTTTTGGCTATTTCGCATAATGTTTCCGCCAGTTTATAACCGTAATGGAAAGGATATGAAGACTTAATAAATGAAATTCCAGCACAAGCTGACAAGGAATGACCTGTTTTTATACTTTCTTTCTCGAAAGAACAAAGATAGTTACGAGCAAAATCTACAGCTATGGATGCACGGCAAATAACAGTGAGATCATCACCACCGATGACGATAGGACGAATTGGTAAATCTTCACTGTCAGCACTACACTGCAAGCATGCATTGCGGGATGCACAAATCGTTGCATCGTCAAGTTTTTTTGAGAATTCTCTTAGTTTGCCACGGTCAGAACCTATTTCCGCCACGACTTCCCCTAATCCATTTCCATCAGCATGAATTATTGCTACCCAATCATTGCATTCCGTGAGCGACGAAATATCAAGGTTCTTTTTGTAATCAACTTGCCTGTCATATAAATTCCGATACAATTTACTATTCGAAGAAGTATCAACTTCTTTACTTTTCTTGTAACTGCCTTCATCGATAGGTTCAGCTGTGTCCTTTACATATATTGCAGGCAATCCTGTTTTTCGAGACCGTTCCATAGCCATTAAACCAAGCGAAAGCAATTTTCTTGGTCGGTTACGTTGAGAACGGAGTCTTCTCTCCAATTCATCATCTGCTGAAGAATAATTACTATCCCCAATAGTAACTACAGCTTGACTGATAGTAACACCAGGTGCTTTCTCCATAACTTTCTTTGGGAAAGTTAATACGGCATTGCGACATCTGCCTATATCCGAGAATATGCACTTTACTTTTCCAGCAGCACTAACGATAAGTTCATCAGATTCTTTTAAGTAATCTTCAAACAATTCCGTACAAGCCTGTTCTACCAAGCTACTGGCACCAACTATATCCTTCAACTTGTCGGTCTGAAATATGAAACTTTGAATTCCCTGTATCGAAGCTCCATACAAATATTTACACTCCGCCATATATAAAAGATTATATTATTAATATTCATGTAATAAAAAAGTTATACATATAATTATATAACACTTCTAATAATGGCAAAAGTATTAATTTTTATTTAACGGAAAAAACGTTTCATAATATTTTTTACCTTGCAAATACAATTTTGTAAACTCGAATGGTAGGATTGTGGACTGGGAAACGCTGTATTTGCACTTTCAAAGGTGCAGATTGTTGAAGGATATGCACTTTTGAAAGTGCACGAGACTATAAAAAATGCACCTTTGAAGGTGCATATATAAAAGACAAGAGGAATGAAGTTACTGTATTATCCATTCGGTAAAGTTTGCTTCATCCTTTATACTAAAGTTTATTCCCACCTTCGAGACCGGCTTTCCGGCTGACACGTAGGCTTCGGCATACCCGTTGTTGATTATCTGCTGAAGGGCTGATGCTGCCGACACGTCAAATTTCACTTCTATTATGTAGATACGGCTTGATGTCTCCAATACGGCATCTATACGACCTTTGTGAGTATGTACTTCTACCTGCATACGATAGTTGGTGAGCAAGGAGAAGATAACGTAAAGCAGCTGCTGGTAGTGTCCCTCATATTTAGTATTGTCGCAGTAAGGCACCGTTGCGAGAAAATCTTTCATCAGCTGCAGAGCCCCGTTCATATCGTTGCGGTTTATCAGCGCTGCCATCTTTGCAACTGCCGTACCACTGCGTCCTCCCTTTGAGCCGAGGTATTTAGGAAGCAGCGACTGAAACAGTCCGATGCGAATTTCCTTGTTTGGAATATCGAGACGGAATACTTCGCTGAAAGCGTCATAATCTTTTATTGTCAGGTATCCGCTCTGATACCATGGCAAGTCCACTGAACAATTCACGTCTGCCCTCGAAATAATTTCGAGCTGTACGATTGGAAAATCATAGCTCAGATTATCAATAAATGATGCTCAATATAGTAGGTGCGGTGTCTCACCGCACAGCAGCAAGAAAAGTATAACTATTTTAGCTTGAAAATGCTATATCTCATTTCTTATTGTGCGGTGAGACACCGCACCTACTATGATTTCAAACCATACAGGTTGAATAATTTCTCATTGTAGAAATGAGCAGCGACTTTCCGAAACGGCGTGGACGGCTCAAGAAGAAATACTTGCCGTTAGTATGACTAATACGGTATATGTATTCCGTCTTGTCTAATAAGATTATTATTTATAATCTCCTCAAACGTCTGTATTCCTACCGGGTAAAGTCTTGTTGCCATATCTACATTCGTTTTGTTATATTACATACTGTTATGCAAAGATAGTGCAAATCGAGGGCAGAACATCAAATTTATTTGAATGTTTTGCCGAGATGCCGCCTATCTTATGCAAAGATAGTGCAAATCGAAGGCAGAACATCAAATTTATTTGAATGTTTTGCTGAGATGCCGCCTATCTTATGCAAAGATAGTGCAAATCGAAGGCAATACAAGCCAAACTTGTTTGGATTTATTGCTGAGATGCCGCCTATCTTATGCAAAGATAGTGCAAATCGAAGGCAATACAAAACATGCTGCATGTTTTATTGCAGAACATGCGCTTTTGAAAATGCAAATACGAAATTGCGCTTCTATATTATAGCACTTCTATACACACAAAAGCTGCCCACAATGTTCTTTACGAAACACTGTGGGCAGCCTTCTTTTATTAGTTCAGATTATAATTCTTCCTATTATTTCACGACCTGTTTCATCGTCTTTCCACCTACCTTTACGATATACATGCCTGGGGCAAGAGAAATTTTCTTGCCGTTGGCGATACCACCGGAAACAAGGGCACCAGACGGGGTATAGATATCGTATTGAGAACCATTGCTGATGGCAAGACCGCCATTCAACGGAAGTACTGTACCGGCAGCAGTACTGAGAGACTGTATTGAAGATGTCTCGTCGTTATTCACCTCAATGTCGTCGATGAAGATAGGCTGCGACTTGTTTGCCTTGGCACGGAGCACTACTCTATATTGCTTGCTCTGGGCAGCAGAGAGGTTGATTTTGTGCTGCTGCCATCCGTTCTCGCCGTAAATGGTGATAGGGTCGCCGACAGACTCATAGTCGTCGCTGTCGTATTGCAGTTCTACCTGTATAGTGCTGTTGGCAGCATCGGCAGTGTTGTAGTGGTATACATAGAACGAGAGCACAGGATTATTGTTGTTGCCGGTAGCGATACGCGGTGTGAGCAGACGTGCCTCATATCCGTCGAGACTCTTCTGATAGAACATCGCCATACCACCGTCACTGTCTACAGAGTTCACGCTCATCGGCTTGCCGGAATTGGTGTCGGCAATCATATACCAGCTGCTAACATACTGCTGTGTTACATTTAGGATACCCCAAGGCTCAGTCATGGCATATCCGTCGGCAAACGATTCTTTGAATGGCAACTGATAGTCTGGTCCGTAAATGATATCGGTAGCCTGAACGTCGCTGTATCCATTTTCGGTCTGCGCCATAATCATGAACGAGATGAGTATCTGGTGAGCACTTGCATAATAGTCGAACATATCCTTCGGCACTCTTAGTTCGTTGCCCGATACCTCGCCGTTGAGCAGCGACGGGTTCTCCATCAGTCCGTACTGATAGTATACGGCGTATGTCAGTTTGTCGAAGTCGATATAATTGCCGTCGGTAGAAGTAGTAGGAGCTATCCATGAGAGCAGGAAGTCGTTTTCCTCTTCAGTAACGGTGAAGTTTGTAGGAGTAGCTGGAATGCCCTGTCCTACGAACGCCTTTGCCATGGCGGCAGCACTCGATCCGTCTTTTGTCACAGCTATTACACTGTAAGTGTGGTTACCGGCAGCTACGTCATTATCGTCAAACGAGCAAGTCTCGCCGGCTGCGACATTGGCAAATGTCTTTATGGCGGCCTTAGCTCCGTCGCGATATACCTTTATATGACTTACTGTTGTCAGGGCATTGCCCTGGATGTCGGCAACAGGAGCCTTGAACGATACCGTAACCTTGTGCTCTCCGCGTTCTGCCGAAACAGCCTTCAGATCGCTCACCTTTGCCGGGGCATTAGCGAAGCCACTGCCAAGAACCTGGATATCATAGAGAGTAACCTTGCGCTTTGCTGCACTGCGGCAGTAGAATGCGAAGTATGCCGTACCGTCTTCGGTTGCCGTATACTCGAATGTCTTTTGTGAAATTTCATTCGTATAGTCTGGAATATTCTCAAACGAACCTATCTTCACCTTTCCGTCAGTAACGTTGGTTGTGCTCTTCAGCAGAACGAGGTCGATATTGTTGCCGTAGTCTTGATTGAAGGCACTTGCCACGTTGAACGTCACGGAATATGTCACGCCCTTGCGTATATCCATCGGCGGAAGAACGAGATAGTCGTCGGCAGCGGCAGAACACTGACTGCCGTCGTAGATGGCAGCATAGTTGCCGTTAGTAGCTTTTGCGATCTGCCATGTGGCATCGTTGTTGGTGTTCACGATAGTATAGGTGCCGTGTGTGGCAGCATCGCTGAAGTCGTCGTAGTATGGCACTTCGGCATAGTCGCCGAATGTTACATGGTTGGAGAGTCCCTCCTCGCCCACTACATCGCCGCAAACAGCCTTTACGCCGAAATAGTAGTCGGCGAAAGAAGTTCCGGTGATTGTTCCGGAGAATGAAGTTGCTGTTGTCTCGCCTGCTGCTGTGGCAAGAGGATATTGCGTTACGACATACTTGATGTTTGCGGCATCAACGGCACCTCCGTTCACGCCCTCTGCCGGAGCTTCCCATGAAAGGGAGTATTTGCCGTCGGCTGAGATGGCGAGAGTGATATTTGCCGGAGCCTTTGGCTTGTCGAAGCCGGCGAATGTAGAAATGGTCTTTGCCGGTCCGTCGCCATTATCGTTGGCAGCCACAACCTTTACCTTATGTTTTCCAGTCTCGGCAAAGGTATAATCAGCAGAAGCCTTGTCGCCGGCAGCAACATTTTCTACTGTCTTAAACGGCTCTGTCTGCTCGTCGGCATAGAATTTCAGAGTTACCTTGCCCGTAAGTGTCGTCTGCTTGTCGAAGGCGAGTGTAGGTGCGGTAGCGGTTGCCGTTACGGTTAGAGAACCTGCTGTGGCGTATGTTGCCGTGAGGTCCTGACAAACGTCTGGTGCTTGCTTGTCGCCGCTTACAGCACTGCCTGCTCCGAACAGTCCGAAGTATTTTGCTCCCTCCGGCATGTCGCCAACGGCAGTCGCCTTGCCGGTGGTAAGGTCTACGGTATATAGCTTAGACTGTTTTGTGGTAGTCGAAATCCAGTACATCGTATTCGTCTGGGCATCGATATAAGTAGGCTGCATATCACCGAAAGCCTGTCCTGTGGACCCTATTGTCGTAAATGTTCCTCCCTGAATGTCGAGTTTATTCAGCTGACAGTCGTAATCGAAGGCATAGAAGTCGCCGTTTCTGTCTATTGCGAGCGAAGCGAAGAATCCGTTGTTGATTCCTGCCACGAGAGTCATGGCTCCCGTTTCCTTGTTGATAGTATAGAAGTTTGTCGGCATTCCATTGCGGTAGCCGTAGAGCTGTCCTGTTGCCGGGTCGTATGCCATACGGTTAGGGTAGTTGGTATACTGCGGAGAGAGAGCAACTTCTTTTGTCATAGTCCACGAAGAACCATTCTTTGCATAAACGGTAAATTTAAGGGAAGTGAGTTCTCCGTTTGAGTTTGTCTTCGGGGTATATACGTATGCGTTTGTTCCGTCGAAGGCTGATACCGATCCGCTACGGAAATACTGCACTCCAGTCTGTCCGTCTTCAAATTCGGTCTGTGTCGTTGCAGGAGCTGCAGGGTCGAACGAAACGATTCCCTGTGTCGGTTCATACTGCATGCCGTATAATTTGAAAGTAGCCGCTTCGTCGCCACCGCCCTGTGGTGTAGAAGCTACGGGAGCGAGTCCCCTTACGTTTGTTCCGCTCGGATATGCTCCAACTTTTGTTGCAACGCCCGTTGTCTTGTCTATCTCATATAGCGTGTAGCTACCGTATTTCGAGAGATTCTGGTATATCCTGTTTGTTGTAGGGTCAACGATACCGACGAGGGCATCGTCGCTTGATATGCCGGTACTGCCCACGAGTTTGTATTCACCAGATGCGAGGTCTACGGTGTAGAAATTACCGTCCCAGTCGGTGGCATACGACTCTCCATAGGCATCGGTTACAATCATATTGAAGTATGTGCCGAAGGTCTTTGCGAGTGTCATGGCGCCCGTGGTTTGGTCTATGGTATACTCCTCGCAACCACTCATTCCATTACGGAAGCCGTAGAGAGTCTTTGTCTGCGGATCGTAGCTCATGAAATGAGGATAGTTGTTGTAGCTCGGCGTTAGTTCTACGTTGGTATCGTAGGACCAGTTCTCGCCGTCGAACTTGTAGGTTACGAAACGGAGTTTCCACAGCTCCGAATTGTTGTTGATACGTGGCTGATAGAAGAAGAGTTTTCCGTCGCCGTATACGCCATACACTCTCTCGGTGATATAGCCGTAGTCGTTGTCGGAGAACACCTCGCTGAGTGTCAGCGGGTCTCCATCTGCCGTAAACTTGCTGATTCCCACCGTTGGTGTGGCGGTTACAGCATAGAATGAAGGCGGTGTACTTGCTTCCGCCTTCATAACACGATTGACTTGAGTTGCAAGGATGTCTTTAGGGAGGAATAATCCCAATACCGACATGATAGCAAATAGTAAAGTTTTCCTCATAACCATGTTGCTTTTGTTAATTTATTAAACGTTCCCGAAGACAAAAGTAACAAGTTTTAAGCAAACACACAACTTTATGCAAATATTTTTTTAATATATGCGTAAAAAAGTTTTACACACATATTTATATATAGACAATTTGACTATTCCCCACACAGCCAGTCGAGCACATACTGTTGTTTTATGCCGTCGTGGAATGATACGGGGTCGTTGTCGAGCGTGAGGAGAAACTTAGGGAAACTGTCGGGAAGGGAACGCAGCGGTGAAAGCTCGTGCTCAAGTGTTGCCTCGTCTCTAACGGTAAGTGCTACCTGGTAATATGCCTTGTGCTCGCCCCGGATTACGATGAAATCTATTTCTGCCTCACCCCCCTTGCCTACAAACACTTCACCGCCGCGACGTGCGAGTTCGAGATAGACCACATTTTCAAGTACATGCCCCCAGTCGCCACCATTGCCACCATTGATGACATTGCGCAGTCCGATATCGGCAAGATACAGTTTCTGACCTGTTTTCAACAGCTGTTTACCCTTTGCATCAAAGCGCGGTACGGAATAGAAGATATAGCTGGCGGTAAGTGCTGAAATATAGTTTTCCACGGTATGCGAAGTGATTTTCCGCCCAAATGAAGTCAAGGTGTCCGAGATTCTCTTCACCACGGATATGTTGCCGATATTGTCGGCAAGGAATCTCACTACGCTCTGCAGCATCATAACATCCGTGATTTTCCGACGGCTCACCACATCTTTCAGCACTATCGTGTTATAAAGTCCCGAGAGGTATTCCATAACCATCTCCGGATCGTCGGATATCTGCACTACGTATGGGAACGAGCCATATTCCACGTATTGTTTGTAGGCTTCTTCATGCGACATTGTCTGTGGCATGGCGAGAAGATACTCCTGAAACGAGAATGGGTAGAGCTGTATCTCCACATAGCGGCCCGTGAGCAATGTTGCTATCTCGCCAGACAGGAGATAGGCATTGGATCCGGTAACGTAGATGTCCACATTGTCGAGGAGGAACAGACTGTCGATTACTTTCTGAAACTGATCGACAAGCTGTATTTCATCAAAAAAAAGATAGTTCATTCCATCCGCACGCAGATGCTTTTTTACTTCTGAATATAATTCTCTATAATCAAGGAAACGCTCATTGTCGAGATTTTCAAAGTTGTACTCCTGTACGCAGCTTTCGTCTACTCCCGACAGGAGTAGTTTGTCTCTGAACATTCTGAGCAGCGACGACTTGCCGCAACGGCGTATGCCTGTTACGACTTTTATTATCTTCCTGTCTTTCCATTTTTCAAGGAGCGACATGTATTTCTTACGTTCTATCATAATTCAATAAAATTTGCAGTGCGATGCAAATTTAGCAATATTCTGCGATAAATTTGCAACGCACTGCAAATTTATCGCTTTACATAGGAAAATTTGCAGTGCACTGCAAATATACAAAGTCTTTACCTGCTTGTTACACAGTTTTTTGTTTATCGCCCTTGCCAAGTAAAAATGCCGAAGACATTGACGATGGATTAGCAGATTTCCGGTGAGAACTTGTTCTCATAAGGAAATATGATAATACATCGGCAAACCAGAGGAACGAGGGTTTTACTTGGTGAGGGTGATTTTCCGGTTTTTGTCTAAAAACATATTCTTCAGATAATAAACACTATCACTTTAAATGCCGGATGAACTTTAAATAGGTTGATGAGTTGCTGATAAAATAAAAAAATGTTTTTCGGTCATTTTACCCTCACACCCTCACACTTTGCCCTGAAAGCCCCTGTTTATCGGCGTTTCAGGGTGTGAGGGATAGTGTGAGGGATGGTGAGGGTACATAGTTGTCTTTCGTATAAACTGAGAATGATGGATATTGTAAATATAAACGACAAGAACCGTAATTAATCACTAATAATCATCAGTAACCGTAAGTAACAACTCATCGTGTTGGGGAAAAGAGATACTTTAGCGGCATGAAAGTCAAAACGGCGGCGGGTGCCGACGACAAAAATTATTGTTTTAAATTTTAAATTCTATTTATCATGAATGAAAAGGAAATTATTATTGATGAGAAGACTATAAAGGCTCCCAGGTTATCAAGACACTGGCTGTTCTGTTTCAACGGCAACTGCAGGATGAGGGAGAAGTGTTTCAGATACTTTGCCGCCCTGAATTTTACAGGTAACTGGAATTTCGGGAAAGCGGTATTTCCGCAGACTGACGCTAACGCTGAATGTATCTACTACATCGAGAAGCGTATCGAGAGGATGGCGTGGGGACTGGGCAGGCTGTATGAGAATGTGGCATACTATGATGCGCGAAAGATTAGGAAGGATTTATATGACATCCTCGGCAGCAAAAGGGAATATTATCGCTACAACAGCGGCGAGAGACTGCTCTCGGCGGAGAAGCAGCAGATGGTTAGGGAGGTGTTCAGGATATACGGATACGAGGATGTGGAGTTTGAACATTATACTGAGACTTATGCCCTTAGCTGACCCATTTGGAGACAATAATAACGACGCATGGAAGTGGCACTTTTGGTGCTGCATTTCTGCACCAAAGGTGCAAGTACCGAATACTCCCGACGTTTGGGCGTTTTCGCATTACGATGATGATTAAGGAATCTGACGAAAAGCTGTAATTATGGCAACTAAAGGTAACTGCTCCGCCCCCGAAGGGGGAGGCGGGTGAGGGGAAGATTATAAATTTGGGACTTTAATAAATCAAATTAAAAAAATTATACTACAATGAAAACGAAGAATATCAGAAGGAATAAGATGAAGGGCTTGAAGGTATCGGCAAGTCGGGTGGAAAAATGGCTCAAGATTATGGACAAAAGGCAGTCCGTTCATAAAATGCCGGAGAAAGGGAACGGAATGAGCAACAGGGGCAATGCAAGGATGGATGCCGTGAACGGAATGATGGATTTCCTGAAAAGGAGGTATCTGTTCAGATTCAACAGTGTGACGGGAGTCACCGAATACCGATTGAAGGAGGGCAGCGAGGAAAAATTTCTGCCTCTCGACCAGAGGGTGATGAAGCGGATGGCGTTGGAGGTGGAGCTCGGTGGATACGGAGCGACGTTCAACGACGTGAGGTATTTCCTGGAGTCTGACATGCTCGCCAGTCATGACCCGCTGAAGGCTTTTCTCGACGGATGCCGCGGCAAATGGGACGGCAAAGACCGTATCCGAATGCTCGCAAACACCGTGAAATGCAACAATCCGCACTGGGCTGACTGGTTCTACCACTGGTTTCTCGGCATGGTGGCACAATGGACTGATGCACCGGCTACGAAGCTTTACGGCAACAGCACCGTGCCGCTGCTTATCTCTAAACAGGGATTCAGGAAGAGTACGTTCTGTCGCCGACTGCTTCCGCCGGAACTTAGCTGGGGATACTGCGACAGTCTTGTCGTCTCGGAAAAGCGACAAGTGCTACAGGCGATGTCGCAGTTTCTGCTCGTCAACCTCGACGAGTTTAACCAGATTTCGCCGAAGCTGCAGGAGGGCTTCGTGAAGAATATGCTGCAGCTGCCCACGGTGAAGGTGAAACGACCTTACGGCAGGGTGATGGAGGAAATGCCGCGGCGCGCCTCGTTTATCGCCACGAGCAACATTGCCGAACCGCTGTCGGACCCAACGGGCAACCGCCGCTTTATCCCTGTGGAGATTACGGAGCCTATCGACACCACGCTGCCTATCGACTACCGGCAGCTTTATGCCCAGGCGCTTGCGGCTCTCGAGAGTGGGGAACGGGGATATTTCAATCAGGAGGAGACACGGCTGATAATGGAGAACAACCGTCGGTTTGAGGCGAAATCGCCTATAGAGCAATGCTTCTGGAACGTTTTCCGTCCTGCCGTCGAAACGGAGGAAGGACGCTATATGACGACGAGCGAGATTTTCATCGAGATGAAGTCTGTATACGGCAGTATTTTCAATATCAACAGTCTGGGAATGTTCGGCAAATGTCTGAGCGGAATTCCCGAAATGATACGTCGGAAGAGTCGCCGTGGCACGGAATACTTCGTGGTGAGGGTATAAATTCTACCCTCACACTTACCCTCACACCCTTACCCTCTGATTATCAATACGTTATACCAAAGGGTGAGGGTGTGAGGGTAAATTGAACGAAAAAAATTTTTTGTAAATCTCCTACCCCTCACTCACCGTCCAGTCGGTAATATTGCGCTGCTCCACATCGAAGTTGATGCCTACTTTTACTATCGGCAGACCGGAGAGTAGGAAACGCTTGGGGTATTCTTTAAGGTCAATCTGCCTCATAGCTGTGGCTGCATCCTTATTCAGTTTCAGCTCAAAAAGATACAGATGGGTTGCCGTGCGCAGAACCATGTCTACGCGTCCACGCGGAGTGCGTACTTCTACGTCTACATAGTTGTCGAGGATGGAAAAGATGACATACATCATCTGCTGGAAATGACCTTCGGAATAGGCATTATCGCAGTAGGGCACGGTGGCGAGATATGCCTGGAGCATACCGAGCGCGCCATCCATATCGTTACGGCGGATGAGTGCCGACATCTTGGCGATGGTGGTGGTACCTTTCACCGTGTTAGAGCCAATATAGTTTGGCAAGAGACAACGGTAAAGTCCAACGCGAATTTCCTTGTTCGGCAAGTCAAGTGTATAGAGGTCGGTCTCGGGGTCATAAGCCTTTATGGTGATATAGCCACTCTGATAGAGCAGCGGCATGATGGAGGTCATACGCTCCGTGGGGGCGTCGAATTCCGACTTGTCGGCATCACCGCCGCCAATCTCTGAAGGCATGACATGAAACTTCTGGAGCATCTCTATGAGATATGTGGGAGTGCCGGAAGAGAACCAGTAATAGTCGAGTTGTACGCGTGCCATAGCATTAAGCAAACTATATGGATTGAACACGTCGGGCGACTTTGCTGCAAAGTGATAGCCATCATAATACTCACGCAGTTTGGCAAGCATCTGCTCTCGATTCAAACCTAATTTCTCACCCAAAGCGTCAACGTCTGCCGACATCTGCGTTGTCAGTTCGTCATACGTTATACCGCATATTCCTGCATAATCGTCATCCATGCTAATATTGGCGATATTGTTCAGTTCACTGAATATGCTCATCTGAGAGAACTTGGTGATACCTGTGAGAAAAACGAAGCGAAGGTATGGGTCGCAGTCTTTCAACGGACTATAAAAATTGCGCATCACATTTCTAAGCACAGGAAGTTTCTCTTCCTCGTGCATTACATCAAGCAAAGGAGCATCATACTCGTCGATGAGTACGACAACCTGTTTGCCGGTCTTTTCGTATGCAGTTTTTATAAGTGCCGTCAACCTGTCATTTGCATCCTTTGATGGAGTAACTATTTTCCATTCTGCTTCATGCTCTGCCAGTCTACGGTCAAGATAGCGTTCAAGCTGGTCTTTCTCCATGTGTTTTCCGCCTGCCATACTGAAATGCAACACGGGATATTCTGTCCACTCCGTCTCTAACTTTTCTATTGCAAGCCCTTTAAACAGGTCTTTCTTGCCGGCAAAATAACTATGGAACGTGGAAGTGAGCAACGACTTGCCAAAACGGCGCGGACGACTCAAGAAGAAATACTTACCGCCAGAATGTGTCATGCGGTAAACATATTCCGTTTTGTCGACATACAGAAGATTCTTGGTAATAAGCTCCGAGAATGTCTGGATTCCTACGGGATAGAGTTTCAATGCTGCCATATCAAAAGATGCTTAATTAGTTTCTGCAAAAATAAGATTTTTTTTCGATATAAAAGATAAAAAACTTTATATTTATCGAATATGATTCTTTCATAACCCGTTCATCAGGAAATTTCTCAGTCCAAGATGCGTTATCCCGTTATCGTCATTTCTCTCCACAAGTGGAGTCATGGAGATTACATACTTTGGATAATTGTCTTTGATAGCCCTGAGATTGCCAAACTCGCGCTCTCGGGTCGAGTCATCGGCAATGATATACGACACTTGTATGTAGGCTCTCTGTCCATCCGGCTTAGTACAGACGAAATCTATCTCGCCAGCCTGCAGCTGACCTACAAAGATTCTAAAGCCAAGACGTCGTAACTCTTGCCATACTATGTTTTCAAGTATCTTCTCTATGTCGCCCTCTCGTGTTCCGGCTGCTATGGCATTACGTATACCATGATCCTCGAAATAGAATTTGTCGTTTGTCTCGAATATCCTCTTGCCATGGATGTCATACCTGTTGACCTTGTGTATGATGTATGCCTCACACAAAAAATGCAGATAACTGATTACCGCACTCGAAGTGATACTCTCGCCCTGCGATTTCATGTATTTGGAGATGCTGTTGGCAGATATCAATTTACCAACATTATCTGCAAGAAAACACACAAGGTTTTCCAGAAAATTGGCATTCCGGATGTTGTTCCTCATTATAATGTCTTTCAATAATACTGTATGCAGTATGTCTGTCTGGTATTCACGGGCATCATCCTCAATGAGCCCTATTTTTGAAAGACCGGGTAATCCGCCATACTGTATGTATCTTGACAGGCTCTCATCTGAGTCTGACAGATTATGAAACTCAAGAAACTCCCTGTAGCTTAACGACTGTATATAGATTTCCTTGTATCTGCCGCCAATGATTGTACTGAGATCGGAACTGAGCATCCTTGCATTACTTCCCGTAACGACAACATCTGTATCTTCATCTGTATTGAAACTGCGGATGGAATGTTCGAAACCTTCTATTTCCTGCACTTCGTCAATAAGGATAAGGTTATGCTTGCCGATGCTTAAACGCTCATCTATATATTCATTGAGTTGATGATAATTCTTGATTGCGTCAAACTGTCTTTTTTCCTTGTCTATGTAAATCACATTGGTATCAGAAGCTGCACTTTTCTCGTCGCGCAGTTGCCTGAGTATATAACTCTTGCCCACACGTCTCTGACCGACAAGTACTACAATCAATTCCTTGTCAAGATATTTCTCTATCTTTGATATATAGCAGTCCCTTTTTATCATACAAAATTTCTTTTATATCGAAAACTTTCTGCAAAAATAAGATTTTTATTCGATATAAAAGATAAAACGGAAAGTTTTAATTATTTTATTCGTTATAAAAGATAAATCGGCAGACAAAACATCTCGGCAGATACCACGAAAAAAGCCCGACCTTGCGGTCGGGCTTATCCTATGAGATATATTCAGAGAATTATTCAGCCTTAGGAGCTTCCTCTGCCTTTGCCTCCTCAGCTGCAGGAGCTTCTGTTGCAGGAGCCTCTGCCTTAGGAGCAGCCTTGCGGCTACGGCGAGTCTTCTTAGCAGCTGCCTTAGGAGTCTTGGCCATGTTCTCATCAAAGTCTACCAGCTCGATGAAAGCCATCTCAGCTGCGTCACCCTTACGGATGCCGAGTTTGATGATACGTGTGTATCCGCCTGGACGGTCGCCAACCTTTACTGAAATCTCCTTGAACAGCTCTGTTACTGCATACTTGTTCTGCAGGTAACGGAAAACTACACGACGTGAAGTTGTTGTATCGTTCTTAGAGCGAGTAATCAGTGGCTCTACATACTTCTTCAAGGCCTTAGCCTTTGCGAGGGTCGTAGTGATTCTTTTGTGCATGATCAGCGAGATTGCCATGTTTGCGAGCATAGCCTTGCGATGGTCTGCAGTACGGCCCAGATGGTTGAATTTTTTATTATGTCTCATTTTTTTGTTCTTTGTTTTTTAAGGGTTCTTACCCATAGCACGAGAGAGGACAGCAATTGTCCTCTTTCATGCAAGGGGAACTTTATTCCTTATCTAATTTATACTTAGAAATGTCGGTTCCAAACGACAGATTCAGACTCTCGAGCAAATCATCAAGCTCTGAGAGCGATTTCTTACCGAAGTTGCGGAACTTCAGGAGGTCAGTCTTGTTATACTGTACCAAGTCGCCGAGTGTCTCTACATCAGCAGCCTTCAAGCAGTTCAGTGCACGAACGCTGAGGTTCATGTCAACCAAACGGGTCTTCAGCAACTGGCGCATGTGGAGAATCTCCTCGTCAAACTCCTGATTTGTCTCAACATCCGTGTTCTCAAGAGTAATCTTCTCGTCAGAGAACAGCATGAAGTGGTAAATCAGAATCTTGGCAGCCTCTTTCAGCGCATCTTTCGGGTGAATGGAACCATCCGTAGTGACTTCGAGGATGAGCTTGTCGTAGTCGGTCTTCTGCTCAACACGATATGGCTCAACAGCGTATTTCACGTTACGGATTGGGGTGTAAATAGAATCGATTGGAATTACGTTAACATCGGTGCAGAACTCACGGTTCTCGTCTGATGGAACATAGCCACGACCTTTGTTGATCGTGAGGTCAATCTGCATTGATGCCTTTGCGTCTAAATGACATATCACCAAATCAGGGTTTAACACTTCAAATCCAGTCAGATACTTACCGATATCACCAGCTTTGAATTCTGTAGAATTCTCAACGGTGACACTAACTTTCTCGTTCTCGAATTCTTCTACTACTTGCTTGAATCTTACTTGCTTCAAATTCAAGATAATGTTAGTTACATCCTCCTTGACTCCCGGAACTGAAGAGAACTCATGCTCAACACCCGCAATGCGGATAGTGTTGATGGCATAACCCTCCAGTGAGGAAAGAAGAATGCGGCGCAACGCGTTGCCTATGGTAACACCGAAGCCAGGCTCAAGAGGACGAAACTCAAACTTGCCGAATTTGTCGTTGGCCTCCAACATTACAACTTTGTCGGGTTTTTGAAATGCTAATATCGCCATTAATTTAATGATTATTTAGAGTACAACTCAACGATTAACTGCTCCTTGATATTCTCAGGAATATCAGCACGCTCTGGCTTGTGCAAGAACTTGCCGCTCTTTGTGTTCTCGTCCCACTCGATCCATGGGTACTTGCTGTGGTTGAAACCAGCGAGAGATGCCTCGATTACCTCGAGAGACTTTGCCTTCTCGCGAACACCAACTACCATTCCTGGCTTTACAGCAAATGAAGGGATATTCACAACCTTTCCGTCTACTACGATATGCTTGTGGCTTACCATCTGACGTGCTGCTGCACGGGTAGGAGCAATACCAAGACGGAATACTACATTGTCAAGACGGCTCTCAAGGTTCTGGAGCAATACCTCACCGGTAATGCCGTCAGCCTTTGCTGCCTTCTCGAACATATTACGGAACTGACGCTCAAGTACACCGTATGTGTATTTAGCTTTCTGCTTCTCTGCCAACATGACACCGTACTCAGACATCTTTCTGCGACGGTTGTTGCCATGCTGTCCAGGAGGGAAGTTCCTTCTGGACAAAACTTTGTCTGCGCCGAAAATGGCTTCACCAAAACGACGTGCAATTTTTGATTTCGGACCTATATATCTTGCCATAATATTTTAATGATAATTTGTTTTTTGCCTTACATTGCTCAACATAAGAAGGGCAATGCAAGACAAAAGTAAGTTGTGTACTTGATTAAACTCTTCTTCTCTTTGGAGGACGACATCCGTTGTGTGGAAGTGGAGTAACGTCGACAATCTCTGTTACTTCAATACCGGCACCATGTACGGCACGGATAGCTGACTCACGACCGTTACCCGGACCCTTAACATAAGCCTTTACCTTGCGCAGACCAAGGTCGAAAGCAACCTTTGCGCAATCCTCTGCTGCCATCTGTGCAGCGTAAGGAGTGTTCTTCTTAGAACCACGGAAGCCCATCTTACCAGCAGATGACCAAGAGATAACCTGACCCTCGCTGTTGGCCAATGACACAATAATGTTATTAAAGGAGCTATGAACATGCAACTGTCCTAAAGCGTCTACCTTAACATTTCTTTTCTTTGCGACTGTTTTCTTTGCCATAACTCTAATTATTATTTAGTAGCCTTTTTCTTATTTGCAACAGTCTTCTTCTTACCCTTACGAGTACGGGCATTGTTCTTGGTGCTCTGACCACGAACAGGAAGACCGTTACGATGACGAACTCCACGATAGCAACCAATATCCATCAGTCGCTTGATATTCAACTGGATCTCTGAACGGAGATCACCTTCTACTTTGAATTCAGCACCGATAATTTCACGGATCTTGGCTGCCTGATCGTCAGACCACTCGCTGACTTTCAAGTCACGGCTTACACCAGCCTTGTCCAATATCTTTGCTGAACTACTTCGACCTATACCGTAGATATAAGTCAATGCGATTTCGCCACGCTTATTCTGGGGCAAATCTACTCCAACAATTCTTATTGCCATTTTGTAATTAAATAAAATAAAAAAATTTGTTTTGTTTCAATACGTCTTTTTTGACTTCTCAATCAATAGGACGCAGAATTAACCCTGACGTAACTTGTACTTAGGATTTTTTTTGTTGATAACGAACAGACGACCCTTACGACGAACGATCTTGCAGTCGGGTGTACGCTTCTTCAATGATGCTCTTGTCTTCATATATCTCTATAGTTTATTTGTATCTAAATACTATTCTGCCTTTTGTCAAGTCGTAGGGACTCATCTCTACCTTTACCTTGTCGCCCGGAAGAATCTTGATATAGTGCATTCTCATCTTTCCAGAGATATGGGCTGTGATAGGACAGCCATTCTCCAATTCTACTCGGAACATGGCATTCGAAAGTGCCTCTACGATTGTTCCATCTTGCTCTATTGCGGCTTGCTTTGCCATAACTTATAAATTTGCTTCTAATTTTTCTATTTCTTCAAATGAGGATAAAACTTCAGCCTGTCCTTTGCGGATTGCCATGGTATGCTCAAAATGAGCTGCCGGCTTGCCGTCACGGGTGCGTATCGTCCAACGGTCTGGCATCATGTAAATCGACCTGTCGCCCATCGTTATCATCGGCTCTATCGCTATGCACATGCCCGCCTTGAGCAACATACCGTTGCCCCGACGGCCGTAATTAGGCACCTGCGGCGCCTCGTGCATTTCCCTGCCTATTCCATGACCGGTGAGTTCCCTCACCACACCATAGTGTTCAGCCTCGCAATGATCCTGAACAGCAGAACCGATGTCGCCGAGATGCTTTCCCGCAACAGCATTCTCTATTCCCTTATAAAGGGACTCCTTCGTGATGCGCAGAAGCTTTCTTACTTCCTCGGAAACTTCGCCTACACAGAATGTGTAGCAGGAATCACCGTTGAAACCGTCTAATAGGGTTCCACAGTCAATCGAAATAATGTCGCCATCCTTCAGAACCGTCTTGTCATCCGGTATGCCGTGAACCACAACATCATTTACCGAGGTGCAGATGCTTGCAGGAAACGGACTGCCGAAAGGGTTCGGAAAATTCTTGAAAGTAGGGACAGCACCATGGTCTCTGATGAACTCCTCAGCTATCTTGTCCAGATAGAGGGTCGTAATGCCCGGTTTTATGCATTTAGCCAATTCAGTCAGTGTCGCGGACACTAACTGATTGGCCTTACGCATTAGTTGTATCTCATCTTCAGTCTTCAGAAAAACTTTCATCAGCACCTAAACTTAATAAGCGGAAACGCCTGCGTTACGGCTGCGAACATGACCTGAGTTCAGAAGACCGTCATAATGTCTCATCATCAAGTGGCTCTCAATCTGCTGAAGAGTATCAACAACAACTCCAACAAGAATCAAAAGCGATGTTCCTCCAAAGAACTGCGCAAAAGCATCCTGAACATTCAGCAGTCCGGCAAGAGCCGGCATTATCGCAATGAAAGCGATGAACAATGAACCAGGGAAAGTGATGCGCGACATCACTGTCTCAATATAGTCTGCTGTATCCTTTCCAGGCTTGATGCCAGGAATGAAACCATTGTTACGCTTCATGTCCTCTGCCATCTGAGTAGGATTCAAGGTAATCGCTGTATAGAAATAAGTAAATGCTATAATAAGAAGAGCAAATACTATATTGTACAGCAGACTGCGGTGATCCATCAGCGAACGGATAATCTCGTTGTTTGCGTCAGTAGAGTACTGAACCACAGCAAGAGGAATAAACATCAAAGCCTGTGCAAAGATGATAGGCATAACGTTTGCAGCGAAGAGCTTAAGCGGAATGTACTGGCGGGCACCGCCGTACTGCTTGTTGCCGACAACACGCTTTGCATATTGTACCGGCACTCTTCTCGTGCCCTGTGTAAGGAGCAACGAAGCACAAACGACAAGATAAAGGATAAGAAGCTCAATGATAAACATCACAAGACCACCATTCGTGATGGCTGTGAAACGAGAACTGGTTTCCTGAATGAATGCCTGAGGCAAACGAGCAATGATACCAATCATGATTATCAAAGAAATTCCGTTTCCTACGCCCTTGTCTGTGATACGCTCACCAAGCCATAGGACAAACATACTTCCTGCTGCAAGGATGACAGTGGCTGTAAACATGAACATTGTCCAATTCAAACCCGATGCCAAAGCACCGTAAGCCTGCATCTTCAAGTTCATGAGGTAAGAAGGAGCCTGGAACACGAGTATGATTACAGTCAATACTCGTGTATACCAGTTGATCTTCTTGCGGCCGCTCTCGCCCTCACGCTGCATCTTCTGGAAATAAGGTACAGCGACAGCAAGGAGCTGCATTACGATAGAAGCTGAGATGTATGGCATTATTCCCAATGCAAAGATAGAAGCATGAGAAAACGCACCACCGGAGAACATGTCCAACAATGACATCAAGCCGCCACTGGTCTGTGACTGCAATTTTTCCAACATAGCTGGATTAATACCTGGAAGTACGACAAATGAACCGAAACGGTATATCGCAACGAATAGAATCGTGATGAGGATACGCTGGCGCAAATCCTCAACCTTCCAACAGTTCTTCAGTGTCTCAAAAAACTTTTTCATTTACTTAGATTATAGTTGTGTTACCACCAACTGCCTTGATTGCCTCTTCAGCAGTCTTTGAGAAAGCATTAGCTTCTACGTCAAGTTTAGCCTTCAACTCGCCATTGCCAAGAATCTTGACAAGAACTCTTCCCTTAACAACTCCGTACTCCTTGAGCTCAGCAAGTCCGATCTTTGTAAGATTCTTAGACTCAGCCAAAGTCTGAAGTGTAGAGAGGTTTACAGAGAAGTACTCCTTGTGGTTGATGTTCTTGAAGCCTGACTTTGGAACACGACGCTGCAACGGCATCTGTCCACCCTCGAAACCAATCTTTCTCTTGTAGCCAGAACGAGCCTTGGCTCCCTTGTGTCCACGAGTAGAAGTACCACCGAGTCCAGAACCTGTACCACGGCCGATACGACGACGTGAATGTGTAGAGCCTTCTGCTGGCTGTAAATTATGTAATTTCATAATTGTCCTTTTTAAAATGTTACGAGTAATTAATCAACGACACTCACTAAGTGGTGCACTTTTCTAATCATACCACGGATAACCGGATTATCCTCATGTTCTACAACCTGAGAAATCTTATGAAGTCCCAGTGCCTGAAGTGTACGCTTCTGGTCAACCGGAGCACCGATTTTACTCTTAATCTGCTTGATCTTTATAGTTGCCATAGATAAATCTCCTTATTAACCGTTAAATACCTTATCAAGTGAAATACCACGAGTCTGTGCGATTGTGTAAGCGTCACGCAACTGGCTCAAAGCTACGATTGTAGCCTTAACGAGGTTGTGAGGGTTAGAAGAGCCCTTTGACTTAGCAAGGACATCCTTAACACCAACACTCTCAAGAACAGCACGCATAGCGCCACCGGCTACAAGACCGGTACCGGCTGCAGCCGGACGAAGGAATACCTTAGCACCACCAAAGCTTGCCTCTACCTCGTGAGGAAGAGTACCCTTGAGAAGAGAAACCTTAACAAGGTTCTTCTTTGCTGACTCAACACCCTTAGCTATGGCAGCAGTAACTTCACCTGCCTTTCCAAGGCCCCAGCCGATAACGCCATTGCCATCACCTACTACTACGATAGCAGCGAAGGTGAAAGTACGACCTCCCTTTGTAACCTTGGTAACACGGTTAATAGCAACCAATCTGTCTTTTAACTCAACGTCACTATTTATCTTTACTTTATTCATTGCCATAATCGTTTAAAAAATTAGACCGCCCTTACGTGCTGCATCAGCCAACTCTTTCACTCTACCATGATAGAGATAACCGTTACGGTCGAAAACTACCTTAGAAATACCAGCCTCGATAGCCTTCTTTGCAACGAGCTCACCTACCTTAGCAGCCTGCTCCATCTTTGGCATTGCCTCAAGACCGAGTGAAGACGCTGAAGCAAGAGTTGTACCTGTCAGGTCATTGATAATCTGAACATAAATCTGCTTGTTGCTGCGGAAAACGCTCATACGAGGGCGCTCGGTTGTACCGTTAACACGCTTACGTATTCTATATTTAATCTTAATTCGTCTTTCTACTTTCTTTGTTGTCATAATCGTAAATTATTAAAGTTACTTAGCTGCAGCAGTCTTACCAGACTTTCTGCGGATAACCTCACCCTTGAACAAGATACCCTTTCCTTTATAAGGCTCAGGCATACGGAAAGAACGAATTTTTGCACAGATAAGTCCGAGCAACTCCTTATCACATGACTCGAGAGTTATGATAGGATTCTGGTTTCTTTCAGACTTAGTCTCAACCTTAACTTCCTTAGGCAGCTGAATGAAGATCGGGTGTGTATAACCAAGAGCGAACTCGATAAGATTGCCCTGGTTTGATACACGGTAACCTACACCGACAAGCTCGAGAACCTTTGTGTAACCCTCGCTAACACCTACAACCATGTTGTGGATAAGAGCACGGTAAAGACCATGGAAAGCATTCTTCTGCTTGTAGTTTACAGGACTGTTCTCATCTACGGAGAGAACAACGTGACCATCTTCTATCTTTACGATAATTGACTTGTCAACCTTCTGGGAAAGCTCTCCCTTAGGACCCTTAACGTTTACGACACCATCATTGAGAGTAACTGTAACACCTGATGGAATACTAATTGGCAATTTTCCTATTCTTGACATATTTAATCCTCCAATTAATATACGTAGCAAAGAACCTCACCGCCAATCTTAAGGTCAGCAGCTTCTTTGTTTGTCATTACACCTTTGGATGTAGATAAGATAGCGATACCTAATCCGTTAATTACTCTCGGCATTTCCTTGTATCCTGTGTACTTGCGAAGACCAGGAGTGGAAACTCTCTTAAGGCACTTGATTGCATTTGCCTTAGTCTGTGGATCATACTTCAGGGCAACCTTGATTGAACCCTGAGGACCATCCTCTACAAACTTGTAGTTAAGGATGTATCCCTTCTCAAAGAGGATCTTAGTGATTTCCTTCTTCAAGTTAGAAGCTGGAACCTCTACAACACGGTGATGAGCCATGATTGCATTTCTCAACCTCGTAAGATAATCTGCTATTGGATCTGTCATTATATAAAATGTTTAATTAATCGGGACTACCCCGACAATATTAAATGAATAAAATATGCTTTTTACCAGCTTGCCTTCTTAACTCCAGGAATCAAACCAGCCGAAGCCATCTCACGGAACTGAATACGAGAGAGACCGAACTGACGGATATATCCCTTTGGACGACCTGTGATCTTGCAACGGTTGTGCAGACGGATAGGATTTGCATTCTTTGGAATAGACTGCAACTTGCGTGCTGCCTCGTATGCCTCTGCAGGATCGTTAGAAGTAGCGATAACCTTCTTCAACGCTGCGCGTTTCTCGGCATAACGTGCCACCAATTTGGCACGTTTTACCTCGCGAGCTTTCATTGACTCTTTTGCCATATCTTAATTAATCGTTTTTAGCGTTCTTGAAAGGAAGGCCGAATGCCTTCAACAAAGCGTAACCCTCTTCGTCGGTATTGGCTGAAGTCACGAATGTGATGTTCATACCCTGGATACGATCGATAGCATCGATGTTGATTTCAGGGAAAATGATCTGCTCAGTAACACCAAGAGTGTAGTTACCGCGACCGTCAAACTTGCTCTCGATACCCTTGAAGTCACGGATACGTGGCAAAGCGATACGAACGAGCTTCTCAAGGAACTCGTACATGCGCTCACGACGCAATGTTACCATAACACCGATAGGCATCTTCTTACGAAGCTTGAAGTTTGCGATATCCTTCT